>Ga0163147_10000037_pt1 | contig 161806 bp, 128 predicted proteins | sample OliLakLV19MP6G1_FD_148597 | JGI IMG/M metagenome (GOLD analysis project Ga0163147, IMG submission 148597) | Freshwater microbial mat bacterial communities from Lake Vanda, McMurdo Dry Valleys, Antarctica- Oligotrophic Lake LV.19.MP6.G1 | ecosystem: Environmental > Aquatic > Freshwater > Lake... | reverse complement strand
CCACATTCCCCTCCTTATATATTATGTTACCTGTCATCCTGAGCGAAGTCGAAGGATAGTTTGAATGAAGCCAGCTGGCCCCTCGACTTGAGCTTGTCTTGAGTTTATTTAAAAGGCTCGGGGTGCCAAGCGGGCGTTGCTAGCAGCCTACTAACTATTTCCTGCTGTAATGCGATCCCAGAAAAGGATCCACCTGGAAAAGTGTAACGGGAATATCGCCTGTTTCAATTCGCCCCACAATGTTTTCAATCCACAGGTCATCGCCAGCAGCATCGTAATCATCTTTGAGGTTATGGCCAAAAAGCCTTGCAACGGATTGCCACATGAAGGCAGAGAATTTTCCTTTCAGGTCTTGAACCAGTTCGAATGAGGTTTCGCCTGTTTGGCGGTTAATCAGTTTGATGAGAATAATGCCTTCGGAAATGGTGAGCTTCCTCAACTCATTTTCGAATTGCAGTTTCAATTCTTCCTCCGCGCGGTCAATCAATTCGTTCTGACTTTTTTTATCGGTAATCAGAGCCATCTGCGCATCGCATTGGTTCATAATGTCACCTGCCGCTTTTGCATAAGGATAAACTTTCACCACTTTGGCCTGAAGGCGGTCGTATTTTTCTTTCTTCTTGCGGTTAGGTGCTGTATCCTCTACCACCACTGCGGCCCAGGTGGTGTAAACAAGTGTATCCACTTCGGAGGCGTAAATCACCATGTTAAATTTTTCGGTATAGAGGCTGTCCAGAACGCGATACTCCTGTGCATTCAATACAGAAAAGCAAAAACTGAAAACAACTGCTGATATGATGGAGCGGGATTTCAAATATGCCAGATTACTACATGTAAACGAGATGTGCAGGAAATTGTTTTTCAAATGAGAGACGAATGTAAGCCTTATTGTTCACGACCAACTTTCCATCGCGATGTTTTATTGTGCCCCCTCAAAGGCTGATCCCGATTTTCAGAATTTTTTGCAAATGCAAGTGCTGCTGAAAGTGCAGCCATCATTTCTTCTTCTTCATTTTCTTTGGCGGCCAGCACATCGGGTGTGAAATAATTCTTCACGAAATGTGTATTGAAATTTCCGCTCCTGAACGCATCGTGCCGGATAGCCCAACTACAAAAAGGCAGCGTGGTCTGCACTCCGCTTATTTCATAGTCGTCAATGGCGCGAACCATTTTTTCAATGGCTTCTTCCCGTGTGGCTGCATGAGTGATTAGTTTGGCAATCATCGGGTCGTAGTAAATGGGAATGTCCATTCCTTCTTCGAAGCCATCGTCAACTCTCACGCCTGGTCCGGAGGGTTTGCGGTAGGTAACCAATTTACCAATGTCAGGGAGAAAATTGTTGAGCGGGTCTTCGGCATAAACGCGAACCTCAAGAGCATGACCATTGATTTTCAAATCATCTTGCGTGAAGGAAAGTTTTTCGTCACGGGCTATCCGTATTTGTTCTTTCACCAAATCAATTCCTGTAATCATTTCACTTACCGGATGCTCCACCTGGAGGCGCGTGTTCATTTCGAGGAAGTAGTAGTTCAGATTTTCATCCACAAGAAATTCTACTGTGCCTGCACTTGAATAATTGCAACTGCGGGCAACATCACATGCACTGGCGCCCATTGCTTTTCTCATCTCAGGTGTGAGGATGGAAGAGGGTGCTTCTTCCACCACTTTCTGGTGTCTTCGCTGGATGGAACATTCCCGTTCGAAGAGATGCACCACATTGCCGTGGTTGTCTGCAAGCACTTGTATTTCGATGTGCCGTGGCGAGTTCACATAGCGCTCAATAAAAACTGAACCATCACCAAAAGAAGATTCCGCTTCGCTGATGGCGCGTTGCATTTGTTCTTCCAATTCTTCAATGCGCTCCACAATGCGCATTCCTTTTCCGCCACCACCGGCACTTGCTTTTATCAAAACCGGAAGACCCACTTCAAGTGCGGTGCGTTTGGCCTCGGTCACATCATTCACTGCGCCCTCGGTTCCCGGCACCATGGGGATATTGTATTTCCGCGCTGCCGCTTTTGCAGCGAGTTTATCACCCATGGTTTCCATGGCTTCGGGCGAGGGGCCCATAAAAGTGATCCCCGCCTCCTTCACCATTCTTGCAAACCCAGCGTTCTCAGAAAGAAATCCATAACCGGGATGAATGCCGTCCACTTTTAAGTGGCGGCACACATCAACAATTTTTTCACCTTTCAAATAAGATTGGCTGGAAGGTGGAGGGCCAATGCAAACTGCTTCGTCAGCATAACGAACAAAAGGTGCATTGCGGTCAGCTTCAGAAAAAACAGCTACGGTGGCTATGCCCATCTCTTTAGCAGAGCGCATGATGCGGAGTGCAATTTCACCGCGATTGGCTATCAGGATTTTTTTCATGGATTTTTTTCTCACCACACTATGGCGGGGCGCAAAGAAATGGGTTATCGCCAAAAGAGTTTTCCTGAACGCATTCGTTCTGTGTGATTATGTGATTTGTGTGCGAAACAAAAAAGCAAAAAGAAGCCCCGCTTTCGCGAGGCTTCTCTTTTTCCCCAACCGGGATTGTTTGCTAAAACGAATAGGTTACAAGACCAGTTGGTTCTTTCTCCACTCAACTTCTTATGGGCATGCTGTGCCGAATGCTCCGAGCAGTAAGAGCAAATCGAGAATGTTCACCACACCATTGCCATCGAGGTCGCCCACACAGGGTATCGTTACCACGAAGCACAAAGTGTCTGTACATGTCAAGCCATCTGTAGTTACTCCCACCACGGTAAGGCACACCACATAACTTCCGGTTTGACCATACGTGTGAACAGGATGCTCAAGGTTGGAAATGTTTCCATCCCCAAAATCCCAGTGGTAAGAAACAATAGTGGTTCCAACTCCTGCATGTGAAAGGTTGGTGAACGTAAACGTGTTGTTGTCCAGCACCTGGTTGAATGCAGCATGAACATCACACGGCAAATCGCACGGACAACTCACGGTCACCTCATGACAAATCACTTCCACAATTCCGAGTGCCACATATTGTGCAAGCACATCGGCACTTAGTGCAAACACATCCACCGGAAGTGAATTGCAACACCATGCATACATGCAAACAGTGTAAGTACCACTTGCTGCATAGGTGTGACATGGGTTCACGCCATAACCTGATTGTCCGTCACCGAAATCCCAGAAGAGGCAATCGCTTGGATTGGGTCCTTCGTAAATCGGTGAGAAACATGCGGTGCAACCAGTCGCGCTACTGAACCATTCGAAAGGCAATGTGCAGCAGTCAATGGTTACATCATGACACACGTTGCTGTAGCTGATGATGGTTCCGTTAGCATCAATGCAACAAGTAGTGAGGCAAACGGTGTAAGTGCCACCTGTTCCATAACAATGAACTGGATTCATTTCGTTGCTTGTTGTACCGTCACCGAAATCCCACGATGTACAATTGAAAACATCACCGGCAGCAAAACCCAGTTGAACGAATTGTACACAGCAATCATCTGTAATAGTGTAAACGAAATCAGTATCCACATCGCAGCAGCAATCCACAATATAGTCCACGCAAATTCCAACAGGAATTGAGTTAGGATCATTGCAACACCAGTATTGGTAACAGATTCCCCAACCGCTGTCGCAGTCGTTGCTGAAGTCGAGTACCTGTATGTATTGGTCGGCAGTGATTACAACTCCACCTTCAATCATCACGCAGATTTCATTCAATGGTGTTGAACCACCATTCACAAATGTGACCGTCCAGATGCATCCATCCTGAATCACGTTCGGGAAGAGCGAAACATCACATCCTCCACAATCCGTGACAAGGTCTTCGCAAATCGGGAACCATGTAGTTCCGTCAGGACAAATCACAGTGAGGCATACTGTATAGATGCCATCATTCACAAAACAATGTGTCGGGAACGGGTCGTAAGAAATTGTTCCATCCCCAAAATCCCAGATGTATTGATTGCCGCTTGGGTCGCAATCAGTAAGGAAATATTCAGGGAAGAAATTGTAACAGCAATCCCCTATATCTTCAAAACCAATTCCACTTGGGGGACAACACATCGGTGCGCAATTCACAGTGATGTATTGGCAGTAAGTAACTGAAGTTCCGTCAGGACAAACCACCGTCATGCAAACCTGATACACACCATTTGTGGTGTAGCAATGTGTCGGGTTTTCATCGTAAGAAATGTTTCCGTCACCAAAATCCCAGAAGTATTGCAATCCGGATGGAACACAATCCACAAGGAACAATGGTGAGAAGGTGAAGCAACAATTCGGTTCGCAGTTGTAGATGAAATCCTGGGGCAGGCAACATCCACCTCCGCCACCACAATCTACAGTTACGCAATAACTCACTCCAAGGGTTCCATCGGGGCAATACACATTGAGGCAAATTGTGTGAACACCCCAACTGCTGAAACAGAACGAATAAGTTTCACCACCGGCCACTGAAGTTCCATCTAGCATCCATTCATAAGTGTTGCCGTCATGTACACAATCCACCAGGTAGATTGCAGTTACTGTAAAACAGCAATCGCCAATGGGATCAACATCTATGTAATGCGGCAAACAACATCCACCTGAAGGACATGGGCCGGGAGTCCATGATGTGACACCGTAGTTCAGTTCGGCAGCGCAGGCATTGTCGTAAGTAACACCATCGCATCCACAAACCGGATCGTAACCCGCACAGAAAACTGTTGGATCAATCAGTGAAGGATCTATGCAAGGTGAATTGCAAGGTCCATCTGTCCAGTAAGAATTTCCTGCTGCCAGTGCATAGCAACTGTTGGTGTACTCAATTCCATCACAACCGCATACAGGGGCATATACCTGTGCACAGATTGGATTTGGATCAACCAACGAAGGATCGAAACAAGGCGTTGGGCAAGGGCCCGCAGTCCAGGATGTAACTCCACCGTAATAGAATGCAGCACATGCATTAGGATAGGTAACTCCATCACAACCACAAACCGGATCGTATTGCTGTGTGCATAAAGTGGTAGGATCTATCTGGGCGGGATTGATACAAGGCGCACAATCCACACTCACATAGTGACAATATGTTGCAGTAGTACCATCAGGACAAGTGACGGTTAAACAAACCTGGTACACTCCATCTTGGGTGAAGCAATGCACAGGATATTCGTCAGTTGATGTCGTACCATCTCCGAAATTCCAGTAGAAACTATTTGCAGTCGGAATGCAATCCACAAAAGTGAGTGGTGAGAAAGTGAAGCAACAATTGTCTGTGCACGACCAGGTGAAATCCCCCGGCATGCAGCAACCACCGCCACAATTCACATACACATCGTAACACACTTCATCGTTATAAGTATTGCCCGCAGCATCCACACAACAATCGTAGTGACACACAGTGTACCATCCTGTAGCTGGGAAACAGAAGGTGACATCATCACCGGCAAGTTGCGATTGTATCAAACCAAACACCCATGATTCGCATCCGTAAGGATTGCCGTCAGGAGTTAAATCATGGAATGTTACACAGCAATTGCCAGAGTATTCCCATGTGTAATCCGCATCGGCTACACAACCTTGTCCACAGTCCACATACAGATCGTAACACACTTCATCGTAATAAGTATTGCCCGCAGCATCCACACAACAATCGTAGTGACACACAGTGTACCATCCTGTAGCTGGGAAACAGAAGGTGACATCATCACCGGCAAGTTGCGATTGTATCAAACCAAACACCCATGATTCGCATCCGTAAGGATTGCCGTCAGGAGTTAAATCATGGAATGTTACACAGCAATTGCCAGAGTATTCCCATGTGTAATCCGCATCGGCTACACAACCTTGTCCACAGTCCACATACAGATCGTAACACACTTCATCGTAATAAGTATTGCCCGCAGCATCCACACAACAATCGTAGTGACACACAGTGTACCATCCTGTAGCTGGGAAACAGAAGGTGACATCATCACCGGCAAGTTGTGATTGTATCAAACCAAACACCCATGATTCGCATCCGTAAGGGTTGCCATCAGGTGTGAGGTCATGGAATGTCAAACAACATTGACCATCGGAAGTGTAAGAATTTTCCCACCAGAAATCTGCATCGGGTACACAACCGCATGGTGGTACATACACATCATCACACACCTCGATATTTTCTACAGTTCCGTTTTCATTCACACAACAGATGTGCATGCACACGGTGTACCAGCCGGGGCCGGCATAAGTATGAGATGGATTGTAACCAAGAGCAGTTCCGCCATCACCAAACGACCAGAACACTGTGCCGTTGATGAAGTCGCAATTCGGTCCGAAGAAATTCACTTCGTAACAATTCGAAGTGTAGCCCCATGAGAAATCGGCACCGGGACAACAGCCACCGCAATTCACTGATACCTCATAACAAAGAATTCCAGCTGGTGGAATGCCGGGACACTCCGCATACATGCAAACGAGATATGTTCCGCTTGAAGTGTAGGTATGACAAGTTGCAGATGTAAGTCCGCTGCCATCACCATAGTCGAAAAATACAAGTGAAGGATTTACACAATCAATATCAAAAATTGGACTGACGCAAACAGTGCAGCCATCAACATTGTATGCAAAATCAATCGGGTAACAACAACCGCAATTCACATAAATTTCTATGCACACAGTCATCACCACATCAGGATTGTTGCAGCAATAGAGTGTTGCACAAACGGTGTAATAACCCGATGTTGAATAGGTATGCGAACTGCTCCAACCTCCAGTTGAAGTGGTTCCGTCACCATAATCCCAACTCACACAAATGTCACCGCAGTAATCATCTGTACTTCCAATTGCGAAGTAGGCAGTGCAGTCAACAACGTCAGCAGAGATGAAGGCATAGGAAGGCAACTGGCAACAATCAACAGTTACAGTTTGACAAACAGTGATGCCTGTTGCACTGGTCGGTGTAAGTGTTGCCACATCACAGCAGTAAACAGTCACGCATATATCATAAACGCCACCCGGACATAAATAAGTATGCACAGGGCAGATGTCAATCGGGTACCATCCGCTGGTTCCATCGCCCCAATTCCATAATGCGCAGTATTGGTTTGGGTCCGGGCCTGGATTGATGCATGCACCAATCTCACAATTTTCATTGTAGAGAATGTTCCATTCGATATCCACCGGGTCGCAACCACAATCCACTGTAACAGTTTGACAGAGGGTGATACAATTAGTAACCGTTCCATCGGCATTCACACAACATGCAGTCATGCATATGGTGTACACGCCACTGGCAGTGTATGTGTGACAGGGGTCCGTTCCAACAGTTCCATCACCATAGTCATAGGTGATGTTGTTGGTTGGATTCGGACATTCCCAAATTGGAAAAACACACGCAGTACAACCCTCCACATTTGCACCCAATGCAAATGGCAGACAGCAGCAATCCACATAAATGGTTTCACAATAAGTCTCTGTGTAAAGTTGTCCATCACTTCCAATGCAACATGCAGTGTAGCAAATGGAATAGTATCCGCTTGTGTTGTAGCAATGCGTGAACACTCCGTTGGTTGAAGTGCCATCGCCCCAGCTCACATTACAACAACCGTTGGCAACAATAATTTGCGTATCTATCAAATCAATCACGCCATCGCCATTCACATCCACCGTTGCAGTTCCTGTTGCAGAAATCAAACATGGTGTTGGTGAGTTGGGAGTGATAGTGACACAACAATCAGCTTGCGTGTAATTGAAACTCGCATCCGGGTCGCAATCATCGCAACAGATGTATTGGTCGAAACAAAATGTGACAACCGAGGTTGGGTTGTTACAGCAATAAACAGGAACACATCCACCATAAATTCCGCAGTAGCCCGTGAGGTCAACAACAATCACATCAGTTCCAACATGCACTGTACCATCGAGCCATGTAAAACAGATTTGGTCGAGTGGTGTGCTTCCACTATTCGTTAATGAGAATGTGTAGATGCATCCATCGTTGGTGCTCACGAAGCTGGGATCGATGTCGCAGCAACTTACTTCAAGTGTTTTGCAAATAGTTTCAGTAGTAATCGTTCCATCACTGTTGAAACAACAATCGGTGTTGCAAATGACATACGTTCCTGAAACTGTAAAACAGAAAGTGAATACATCGCCAAAACCGTTTACTACGATGTTGCCGAATGCATCTTGTATTGTCCACGCATTGCAGTTTGTTGCTCCGGCAATTGCACCATCGGGAGTCAGATCTTGGAAGGTGTAACAACAATCACCTATGTCTGTGATAATAAAATTCGCGTCCACGTCACAGGGTTGCGGAACAGCGCATGGATCAGGTGTTGTGCCCACTCCAATTTGCGTGAGCGCTGGAATCTGTTTGTTCAAAACCAGCGAAGTGAATCCAAGCGGATATTCGGTTGGTGTGAGTGTAATCGGGTCTAGTTCAATTGGGGTACTGAGGCACGGGTTCAGTCCAGCTAAATCGAGTTGAAGAATTTCTGTTTCAAACTGTGTTGCCACATTTCCACTGTGAGGCGCCACCAGTGTGTAACCGTTTCCACCGCTTTGTTTCAATGCCATTTTTGGGTGGAGGTTGAGCGGTTGCTGCCCTGCGAAGAATGCATCGTAAGGTGAGGAGGAAGCGGAGTAACCACTTGCTGGAACAGGATACAATTCATCCCATAAAATATTGGGAGCCGCTTTTTCAATTTCCGTTGCGAACGGGAATGTTCCATCGGCAACAAGCGCCTGTGTCTGCGGGTCGAAGTATGTTCCGTCTCGCAGGTATCCGGCCACGATGTAGTTGTTCGGGTCTTGTGCTTCAAAAATCCTGAAGCCATCGAGGTTGATGTATCCGAGGTTGGAAAACACCTTGAATGTTTTCGCCACATTCATTGCACCCGTAGCATAGTTCCACACCACCACACCGAAGTGATGGTTGATGGAGAAATTTGCAAGTTGGTAGATCTCGTTGGTAGCAGCGTTGTAGAATGCATCGGCACCAATGCTGAGGTGGCCTACAGTTCCGGGGCCATTGTCGTCCATTGATTTTTTCCACGACACCACATTGGCGTAGGTGATTTTCGCGGCCATTACTGTTTGGTCGCAAAAAGCGTTGCCTGTTCCCGGAGTGGCGGTTGCACTTCCTCCTATAAAATATCCCTGACCTGGAATTTCAACAACATGTGTTGCCATGTCCCAATCCTGGGGACCGGCAGGTGCAGCAGAATTGAGGTGACGCTCCCACAATTTGTTCAAACCCGGATCGAGCTTCAACGCATAAATTGTTTTTGAATCAGTGTTATTCCAACCCAATGCAATGGTTCCAACTACTAGATAACCCGGGGTCGGATCAGCTATGGTGGGAATGATGTGAAATGCAGGCGAGTGACGAGACGCGATGCTGTGAAACCTCGCCTGGTTTACCAGGCCGAGCGCTGCATTCAGTTCAATCACCAGCCCGCGATCGAAGCCGTTGAACAATTGCACACCACTTATTACATATCCGCCATTGAGCGAATGTGCAATATGGAATGCTTGTTCGCCCAGACCGCTGTCGTAAGTGGTTTCATTCACCACATTGCCGGCAGCGTCCACTTCCATTACGTGAATGTCGAGTGTAGCTCCCTGAATGGTTTCTGCAATCACCGTGTTGGCGGGATTGCTTACGCTTTCCAGGATGGAATAATGATCCTTGTCCTGGTTTGTGAAGTAGGTGGATTCAAACTGTGCATGTGAACACAAGTAAGAAAAGAGCGCACAACAGAAAACTGCTGCACGTAGGGTACATCGTAAAATTTTTGAAGCACTCATGATTTTGGTAGATTGGTTAATACTAAAAGGTTATTTTGAAAACATGGCGAAAGTGAAAACAGGCTCTATGTATTTAAGTGTCGGTTGAGCATAGGGGTGGGCGGGTTTTTTATTCGGTCATGGTGAGTTAGAATTTGGTTTGACAGGAATAATACACGTTTTGAAAAAAAAAGGGGAAACCCGTGCCAAGCATTGCGAATTCGGAGAACTGCAAGCAGGACAGTTGGTCAGGTGCATTTTCCGTTTATCCAATTGTTATTGTGCCTGAACCTTGTTATTCACGCAAATTTGCCTCATAAAATCAAAACGGGAAGATCATGAACACGAAGTCTCACGAATACGAATAATAAATACAACTATGACTAAAACAAACACTATTCTACTGCTGTCAATTGCAATTTCAGTTCAACTCAATTCACTTTCACAAATGGTACATTCGTCTATGCCAGTCAAAAGAATTCCACTTGAAGATTTTTTCCGCAATCCGGTAAAATCATCTTACCAGATTTCGCCCGATGGCAAATACTTCAGTTATATGGCACCGTGGGAAAACAGGATGAACATTTTCGTTCAACCCACTGCCGGTGGCGATGCATTGCAAATAACCCAGGTGAAAGATCGCGACATTGCCGGATACCTGTGGGCGAATAACAACCGCATTCTCTATTTGAAAGACAACGGAGGTGACGAGAATTTCGCTTTGCACGGAGTGGACCTCGATGGAACAAACCAAAAGGAACTCACCGTAATAGAAGGTGTGCGAACCGAGCTGATTGATGATCTGGAAAATGATGAAGCACACATCATGATTGGGTTGAATAAACGGGATGCGAGGGTATTCGATCCATACAGGCTTAATGTGAATACCGGTGAAATGACCATGCTTGCCGAGAATCCAGGAAACATCAGTTCGTGGATGTGTGATCATGCCGGCAAACTGCGAATTGCCACCACATCAGATGGTGTGAATACAAGTGTGCTCTATCGCGATACGGAGGAAAGCGAGTGGCAAGTGCTCATCACTACCAATTTCCGCGAAAACCTTTCTCCGCTCTTTTTCACTTTTGACAATGCTGACCTGTACTGCACTTCGAACATTGGACGCGACAAAAATTCAATCGTGTTGTACAATATTGGAAGCAGGAAAGAAGCAGAAGTACTTTTCGAACACAATGAAGTGGATGTGTACAACCTCAACTATTCACGCAAGAGAAAAGTGCTCACCAGTATCACGTACACTGCTGATAAAACAGAAAGAAAATTTCTTGATACCACCGCAGAAGCGAATTACAAAAACATACTTGCACAACTGGGAGGAAATCTTGAAGCAGCTATAACAAGCGCCAATAAAAATGAAGACATGTTCATCGTTCGCACCTACAGCGACAAATCGCTGGGTGCATACTATCTGTACAATGTCGCGGCAAAAAAGCTCACACTGATTGAAAGTGTTTCTCCCTGGATTGATGAAAAGGAAATGTGCGACATGGAGCCCATCACTTACACCTCGCGTGACGGACTTACAATTCATGGCTACCTCACACTACCGAAAGGAGTGCCTGCTGAAAATCTTCCGGTGGTAGTCAATCCGCATGGCGGACCGTGGGCGCGCGACAATTGGGGATTCAACCCGGAGGTTCAGTTTCTCGCTAATCGGGGTTACGCAGTATTGCAGATGAACTTTCGAGGCAGTGTCGGTTATGGAAGAAATTTCTGGGAATCCAGTTTTAAGCAGTGGGGCAAAAAGATGCAGGATGATATAAGTGATGGTGTGGCGTTTCTCACAGAAAAAGGTATCGCTGATCCTTCCCGCATTGCTATCTATGGTGGAAGCTATGGTGGCTACGCCACGTTGGCCGGCCTCACTTTCACCCCCGACCTGTATGCCTGCGGAGTTGATTATGTGGGCGTTTCAAACCTCTTCACATTCATGGAAACCATTCCACCTTACTGGGTACAGTATCTTGAAATGCTGTACGAAATGGTGGGACATCCGGAAAGAGACAAGGAACTTCTTACCGCTGCCTCCCCGGTAATGCATGCTGATAAAATAAAAGTGCCAGTGCTTATTGCACAGGGCGCGAAAGACCCACGTGTAAACATTGCCGAAAGCGATCAGATTGTTGAGGCATTGAAAAAGAACGGCATCCCGCACAAGTATCTTGTTGAACCGGAAGAAGGCCACGGATTTCACAACGAAGAAAACCGTTTCAAATTCTACCGCGCTATGGAAGAATTTCTTGGCGAACACATGATGACGAAATAATTTTAGCACTCGCATTGCAGCGTTTAATGCGCAAGTCTTGAAGAAGGCCTGCGCATTTTTTTTAATATCCGTTTGTGGAATTTTTCGAAAGGCAACATCTCACTTTCAAATCAAAACAATCCACATGAATATCCACCAACGCTTTTTTACTTCCCTTCTTATTGTGTTCTCACAAACGTTCACCGCACAGGTGATTGATCATGTTGCGCAATTCGAAAAAGACATTTCGTCCATCAGTTCCGTTGAACTGAATATGCTACAGGCCTGCATTTTATTCCAAAAAAGATTGGTTGTTGAATACTCCCCCGCAATAATCCGCAGCATAGATTCGTTTCAACCGCTCAAACCAAATCTGTAAAAAAATCATGAAAACCAAAATTGCATTTTTAGTTGCTGCTGTCCTTATTTGTGTTTCCGTCTTTCGTGCCCAGTACGTGGATGTCACTTTGCATTTTGCGGATGACATATTCACGATGGATGATGAAAACCGATCCCTGCTTGTTTCGTGGTGTGAGAAAAATGAAAGGTTCAAGACGGTGCCCATTCTCTTGCGCGGCCATACCGACAGCGATGCCGGGCTGCGTTACAATGATGATCTGGGCATGAACAGGAATGAAGCAGTTGCCACTATTCTTAAGGAACACGGCTTTACAGTTTCCGATTCCAAATCGTTTGGTGAAACCTGGCCGTTGAACGACAACATAACTGAAGAGGAAAAGGCACTGAACCGAAGAGTGGAAGTGGTGGTGCTAAATCTTGATGAAGAAAAATTTTCGCACAACGCTGCTCATGGTGTGCCGCAAATTTTTTTCAGTGAAACAAAACAGGTCACTGAATTCAAAGGCAAAGAAGGCACACGCATCAAAGTGAAACCAAATGGGCTGATGACTAAAGGTGGAACGGTGTACTCCGGTGATGTGCGTTACGAACTCCGCGAGTTTTATGACCTTGATGATTTCCTGCTCAACAAACTTTCCACTACGGCTAACGAAATGTTGCTCGAATCGGGTGGAACAATTGAGATAAAATGTTTTTCAAGCGGCACTAACAAGGAACTTATTCCATCACCTGGAAATCCAGTGGAAATACAGTTTGCCAATATTTCAAGCCAAGATAGCATGGGAATTTTCCTTGGTTCTGTTATGCAGGTAGAATTGATGAACACTACCTACGAAAGACTGGACTGGCAAGACAGCATCCGCATTGACATCAACAAGGGATGGCCGGCCAACTACAACCCTTGGATGGGTCACGAACTGAAAGCACCACAACCATCAATAGGAGTTGAAGCGTATGGAATCAAATTCACAGAAGAGGAATTGGAACGCAGAAAAAAAATTGAAGATGACCGATTCGGTTTTAAAATGGTTTCGCTTCGGGATTTCTATAAATCGGATTCGTTGGTGTTCCGCACACCCTCTTTCGGGTGGATAAACTGCGACCGGTATCTCGGAACTCCGATAAATATGCTGGTGAATGTTCCGGTCAGGTTCGAAAATACAGGACGCATTGATGCCTATCTGGTTTTTCCTGAAGATCTGAGCATTATGCCTTTTACAACGGAAATGGGCAGGACAATTTTTAAGAATATTCCCCAAAACAGAAAGGCTGTGGTTTGTGCTTTTGATCGCAGCGGAAGCACAGTGCGATTCGCCATGCAGGATGTGGTGTGTGATGGCAATACCGTACACCTCGACCTTGAAGAAAAGAGTATGGAAGATATCCGCACACAGTTGCGCATGCTCAACTCATATCGTAAAAACAAACGCCCCACTATCAAACAATCATGAAACAACTTTCAATTCTTGCACTTCTTGTTGCGCTTACGTACTCGGCATTAGCACAACGCATTGACCACATTGTTCATTTCACGAAAGACAGTTTTGCTGTTGATGGAATGAATGATCAACACTTTGCCAATTGGATTTCCTGAGTGTGTTCATTTGTTTAGTAGATTCATAGAAATGAAATGCCCCTTCCCGTAATTTTCAGGATGGGGCATTTTTCAAAAGAGCCAGAAAGCCTTATTGAATTACCATCACTTTGGTGCGTATGGCATAAATCACCAAACCCACCCTCGACTTCACATTGAGTTTTTCGAACAAGGCATCGCGGTAGTTGTCAATTGAGCGTGTGGCCACAATCATCCTGTCAGCAATTTCCTTGTAGGTCATTTCCGTACATGCAAGGCGAAGGAATTCCAGTTCACGATCAGTAAGTGAAACATCTTCTCCCGATTCTTTGGATTGTTCATCAACTTGTGCAGAGTGGATGAGTGAGCCAGTAACAAGGTCACTGTAGTGGTAACCTTTTTCAGCTACATCGAGAATAGCTCTGCGCAACACTCTTGGCTCCGAATCTTTCAGCACATAGCCTCGTGCGCCTGCACGGATCATTCGTATCACATGCCGCTCGTCATTGAACATGCTCAGGGCGAGTACGCGCACTTCGGGCATGTTTTGCCGCAGCCACGCGGTGGTTTCCTCACCGTTCATTTCAGGCATGGCAATGTCCATGAGGACCACGTCAACGGTTTTTGATTGAATCTTTTCTATCAGATCCTTTCCATTCTCAGCTTCGGCCACTATCGTGAAATCATTTTCCTTCAGCCAGTCGGCAAGTACCTTACGCAACAGCGTATGGTCATCGGCAAGAGCGAGCTTTATCATTTGGAATTTCGGTGAGTTGGTTATGGTTCAACCGGAAGCGTGATTCGAATAGTAGTTCCTGCTTCCTGTTTCATTTCAAAAGTTCCGCGCAGGAGTTGTACCCGCTGTTTCATGCTGGTGAGTCCGAGGCCGTTTGTGGATGTGTGGTTGCTGAATCCAATACCATCATCAGAAATGCTGAGTAGAATTTTTTCGCCTTCCTGTTTCAATTTCACTTCTGTTTTTTTTGCATTTGCGTGTTTAAGAATGTTGTTGAGTGATTCCTGCAAGCAGCGGAATAGGATTATTTGTTGTTGATCATTCAAATTTTCAGGCAACAAAATTTCAAGAGATTTTTCTGCAAAGGGGAAGAGGGCAAGCTCGCGTTTCACTGCTTCTTCAAGTCCCAGTTCCAATACATAGTTGCCATTGAGTGACTGGCTGAGATCGCGCAATTCATGGATAGCTCGGGCCACCAGTTCCTTGCTGGACTGCATTCGTGTTTGTTGTGTTGTCGCATCGCCATTGCTCAAATAGAATTTTGCGATGGTGAGTGTTTGAGCAATATTGTCGTGAAGTTCTTGTGAGATTCGTTGCACCACCTGCTCGCTTATTTCAATCTGTGAGCGAAGCATTTCACTTTCCATTTGCTGTTGCAGTTGTTCTTTCTCGCGCGTGTGTTCCACTTGTTTTTGCCGGTACCGAAAGATGAAGAAGATGACGAATGCAGCTACCACTGCAAACAGCAATGCTCCTATGAACATGGCAGTTTGTATTTCGCTATTGAAGGTGTTTTGCGGCTGGAGATCTACGTCCTGCATCAAGTTTAATTGAGTAGCCCAAAGTAGCATAGTAGAACACCGAGAGCCACAGGTGTATATCGTCCAGCAGGGTGGTTTGTTCAGGACTGTCGGTCACCATCACATCATACAAGGCATGGCGGAAAAAGAATACAGTCCAGTAAATGAGCAGTGCCGTGTTGAGCCAGAACACCGGTTGCTGTGTGAGTGCCACATCTTCCGGTGACTGAAGCATTTGCGCAAAAAGGAGCAGTGAACATACCACCACCACAAGCGAGCAAATGGAGATGCCCAACGAAGGAAATTGTACAAAGCTTGTGACAAAAAGTGGGGCCCCAATTCCGGCAATCAATACCACGAGAAAAAAAAATGTGGTGAGGCGCTGGTTGAAGTTTCCGCGGAGCAGCAAGTGGTAAATCCACACATACATGCTGAATGAAAGTGGTGTATAAATAATGTACATCACCATGCGTGGTGCTGCGGGCATTCCCGATATGTGAGTCAGGAATTCGGAAAGGAGGGTGAGTGAAAGCAACACAATAAGAATTTGTGAAGCCATGCTCACTCTCCTCCACAAATACCAGCCTCCGCCTGTGGAGGCAGTTAGTGCAAGCAGGTATATGAGTACATCGGCAAACATGATGAGCGCTGAAACTTCAGCTTGTTAGTTACACGATGTAGCAAGATCAATGCGCGGACAATTAGGTGGACAGGGCTTCACATACTGGTAAATGGAATTGGGCCGATCCAGCAGTAATTCCGTGGTGGTTCCGCCACTTCCATCGGGTACATCCTTGCATGCCATCCACAATAACGTGTGCGACCTGTTGTCGGCTTCATTATGTTTTCCCAGGTAAAGCGTAAGCCCGGTCGGGTTCTGGTCGGCATACTGAATAAACAATTGTTCTATAAAACTTTTTTCTATGAACCAACCTTTTAATGTGGTTTGATCATGTGTTTTCAATCTTGTGTTGCCTGCACAATAGTTACGTATAAGGTTGTCAGCATAGTTTTGAGTAACGGGTGCCGATTCCATTGTGAGAAATTCAAGTGGTTCTCCTTCCTTCATTTCATTGATATCTGTCCTGATATCGTCCAGAGCCTTTTGAATGGCCGAATCCCGCTCAACATGTGCCGTGCCTGTAACGAAATAGGTACCCAGTCCACCGGCCACTAATCCAAGCAGCAACCCCAGAAAAAGTTTGTTGTTGTTCATTATGATTTTGTTTTTTTAATTGTTTGATTGTTTATAATGCGGGCAAGCTATGCAATGCTCATGGCTGAAATCAACGCCTGCATTTCCTCCTTGTGCTTCAATGTGCCCTGCAGAAACTGCTGAAATGCCCGTCCAGCGGTGTATCCCGTTTTATTCATGAATGATTCGTACAGGTGTTTTCACATTCACTTTATGTGATTTCACGTGGTGGCACCCACGTGATTTCACGTAGGTGAATTGACGTGTTTTCACGCTTGATCGCGGCTTGCGGGAATTTGAATGTTTGTGCCGTTCAAATAATTACAAACTCAAACAATTAAAAAAACAAAATTATTTATGAAAAAAGCGAGACAACTCTTCATCCTTATGCTCATGCTTCTGGCTGTTCAGATCACCACCCATGCCCAGGCTGACAATTCCCAGGTTCCTAACACATCACTGGTGGACGGGCAGATATGTAAAAAACCAACAGGCTGCGATTGTGGTGACATTGTTATTGGCGAAAACTGCACCTGCCGCATATCGGACGGTGTTGCGGAACCGTGCGATGTCGTTGCGGTGGATGGTGCGCAGGTGGCACAAGCCCTATCACCCGTTGTGATCATTGTGATTGTAGTGATCGTGGTCATCATCATCATCATCGTAATCATCATTTTTCGGAAAGGAAAAAAGCCCAGGTAAACATTCCGACAAGAGAAAAAATGGAGGAAGCCGAAAATCCAATACAACAGAGTAGGCAATTCATTTATAAATCTCAAAAAACCATGTTCTTAAAAAAAGGATCAATTCCAAAAAAACTTTACCCCGGTGCGGGTGGCGAACACATCGGAACTATTGCGCTAGGCAAAAAGGCCAAACAACTATATGCTGTGATGCGCGGCTTCGAAGCGGACTATGGCAGCGATGACAACCACGTAAAAAACATCCAGGTAAAACTGAGTGTGATACACACCGATGGAACCGACACGGCAGAACTGCATTGCAAGTTCAAGTTCAATGATGACAACACATCGGGCGACACCTTTTGGGCATCGTGCGATTACCTGCTCATTGGTGAGAACTACACATTGCCAATCAAGGCCGCTGTTAAGAAGAGCAGTCGCAAATAATTGCTCTATCAAAGAATAATCATCAATAAAAATCAAAAACAAAATGTACACTTTAGAAAATTCAAAAGCACAGGCCCTAAACGTGGCTATGGCTTCTGCCGACATCAGCAAGCATGTGGCTGCTGAAATTCAGAAAATGGTAAAAAGCCGCAAGTCACCGCTGATCATGTGCAGGGAGGGCATTTCGCGGCTGGCTAAAGCAGAGGCAATCACCGCTGCTGACCAGAAAAAACTGCTTGAAATAGTCACCATCGTTTTCAAGTTCGTGGATAAGAAAATAAATGCTGCACAGGCTCAACTGCAAAAACAGAAACTGTACGAAGGCATGCTCTTCGTTAAAGCTTACAGCAGCACTGCCCTCTGCATTGTAAATGCAGTAAATTTTGATCAGGATGGCAATGATGCGGCTGATCAAAAGAATGGTGCAAAGGCCCAACTCAGTCAAAGGCAGAATGCGGCTCTTGGTGCAATGGCCGGAGGTCTTGCAGGAGGCCTTATCGGTTTTCAGATCAGTGGTGGCAATCCCTTTGGAGCAGGCCTTGGAGCTGCCGTGGGAGCTATTGCCGGAGCAATTTATGGCGCCTGCACTGCGGACTAAAAAATCACAAACGGGAGGAAGCCGAAAATCCCACGTAACAGAGTAGGCAATTTTTTGAACATAAATCCAAATACACCAGGCCTTATTCAAACCTCATCGGCAGCATGAATGCCCTGGAACTTGCAGCCGTAAGACCGAACTCAACACCCTGAAAACAGCTCTTATACTGTGGGTCATCAACCTCACCATGGAAGAGTGCGGTGGCCTCTACAAGATGGGCCCGAAGCGCTTCCATCTCGGGCGGATAGCTATCAACAGTGTGTTCATTTGTTTAGTAGATTCATGGAAATGAAATGCCCCTTCCTGTAATTTTCAGGATGGGGCATCCCTGCGGACTTCTCAGGTGATGGTGTAGTGAGTACTCCTGACCTGCTGATTTTCCTTGGAGAATTTGGAACCAAATGTCCAATCGCTCCTTAACTAAACTACCTCGCTGAAAAAGAACCCTCCGGACATTGTGTCCGGAGGGTTTCTTAATTGCGAACAATATTGCGAGGCCAAGTAGCCAAAAAATAATTTTGATTGTGTTATTAAACCGAGACAATCATGGACTGTTTTTCCATCGAGTCAATTATTCTTTTGATATTTGGAGACGGTATGCCTGCGAAAGAGGAGAAAGGATGAAAAAATATTCCTTGCAATCTGGGGCGCGATAAGAAAAACCTTTTTATTATTGCAGCTATCACATGCTGACCACCCAGCCCCATAGCACCCCATTGAGCGGCTATTTGGAGCCTGCACTTAAAGTCATTGATAACCTTATTGCGCTTAATGATTACAGTGTTTATGCCTGCAAGGCCGACTGCACCTGGTTAGTTCAATTCCTTCTGGTGAACAAATATTTTAAGAAGGAGCATTCAGTTTCAAATTTCCGATGTTGCTTTCAGGCAAAGCAAACGTTTGTGAATGGTTTAACGACAAAAAACAAAAGTTCCAAATTTCAGTGGCCGCAACTAACAAAACCCGGGGAAATTTATTTGGCTACGAAGGAACATTTGATGCATAATATATTCCTGTAAATTCAATGACCGATTTTACAAAAGATGTTTTACCAATAAGAGCAGAAATTCGTGAATAAAAAAATTGTCATAGCAGGAGGAACTGGATTTGTCGGCAAATACCTGACAACGCGATTTTGTAATTTAGGTTATCAGGTAATTATCATTTCCAGACAGAAGGAAAACATTCAGTGGAACGATGCAGCGGGAATAATAGACGCACTCGAAAATTCGGAGATGTTGATAAACCTTGCAGGCAAATCCGTGGACTGCCGCTACAATGAAAAGAACAAAAAAGAAATTTTAAAATCAAGAACGGAAACAACAAAAGCACTTGGCGAGGCAGTGTTGAAATGCATCAATCCACCCGAACTTTGGATTAACTCAAGTACTGCAACGATATACAGGCATGCAGAAGACAGACCAATGACGGAAAGCACAGGAGAAATTGGGGATGGTTTTTCTGTTCAGGTGGCGACCAGTTGGGAGAAATCATTTTTCTCCTTTAAATTACCCAACACACGACAAGTTGCTTTGCGAATAGCAATCGTATTAGGGAAAGACGGAGGAGCAATGAAACCATTTATTAATCTTGTTCGATTTGGTTTAGGAGGAATGCAAGGAAACGGAAAACAAATGTTCAGTTGGATACACATTGAAGATTTGGCAAGCATCATTTCATTTTTACAGTCACGACAGGACTTGAAAGGTGCCTTTAACTGTTCGGCACCCAACCCCATTGACAACAAAACGCAAATGAAAACTTTCAGACAAGTAATGAAAGTTAAAATTGGTTTACCTTCTCCAGCATGGCTTCTTGCAATAGGTGCGTTCATAATTAAAACAGAACCCGAACTCATTTTGAAAAGCCGCTGGGTCGTTCCTGAAAAACTTCTTTCTGAAGGTTATACTTTTAAGTTTCCTACTCTAGAAACAGCACTCAAAGACCTTCTGAACAATGAGCAATAACGAAAACACATATTTTGCTTTCTGATGGAGTTTCCAATTTACCCAGCAGTGATCTTCGATTCAAAAGACTGATATATCCGAAAGGGAAATTCAAATTCGCTTCATTCCTGAAGTTTCCCACAGGCAAGAGGATTTGCCGACATTCGCGCCCGGAAAAAAATTCTTTACCACTCACCCATGCCCAAAATTTTAGTCATTGATGATGAAGCGGCCATTCGCAGCGCCCTTCGCGAAATTCTTGAATACGAATCCTTCGAAGTAGTAGAAGCACCGGATGGCCCTGCCGGACTTAAGTTGGCCGATAAGGATGTGTTCGACATCATATTCTGCGACATTAAAATGCCACGGATGGATGGCATAGAAGTACTTGAAAAACTGAAAGAAAGGGAAATCCACACACCGGTTATTATGATAAGCGGGCATGGCACTGTGGACACTGCCGTGGAGGCTATAAAAAAAGGTGCCTACGATTTTATTCAGAAGCCTCTTGACCTCAACCGCATCCTGGTTTCCATCCGCAATGCATCCAATCAGGTGGCACTGGTAGAGGAAACCAAAACCCTGCGAAAAAAAGTGAGCAAGGCGATAGGCTCCAATATTGTGGGTGAAAGCGCGGCTATCATGGAAATAAAAAAGATGATTGACACGGTGGCTCCCACCGAGGCGCGTGTGCTCATTACTGGCAGCAACGGTTCCGGAAAAGAGCTGGTAGCAAGGCAACTTCACGAAAAAAGTTCGCGTGCTGCCAGTCCATTTATCGAGGTAAACTGTGCCGCCATTCCCTCCGAACTGATCGAAAGCGAATTGTTCGGGCATGAAAAAGGTGCCTTTACATCGGCCATAAAACAAAGGCAGGGAAAATTTGAACTAGCAGACAATGGCACCCTTTTTCTGGACGAAATAGGCGACATGTCGCTGGCGGCCCAGGCCAAAGTGCTGCGAGCGTTGCAGGAAAACAAAATAAGTCGGGTCGGGGGCGACAAAGACCTGAAGGTGAATGTCAGGATTCTTGCCGCTACCAACAAAGACCTGCGCAAGGAGATTGAAGCCGGGCATTTCAGGGAAGACCTGTACCACAGATTGTCCGTGATTGTAATCCGGGTTCCTTCCCTCAATGAAAGAAAAGAAGACATCCCCATACTGGCCGATTATTTCCTGAACATGATATCAGAGGAATACGGTCAGCCGCGGAAAGACATTACGGACGGGGCACTGAAATCCTTGCAATCCCTCAACTGGACTGGCAACATTCGCGAATTCCGCAATGTGATGGAAAGGCTCGTTATTCTTTGCCCCAAAGCCATTGACGATAAAGCCGTGAAGGCTTACGCAACTCCGCATTTCTTCTGAAAGACAGGCAGAAAAGCTGCTGCTGGCCTCCATCCCATGGTGGAAAGTAGCGTTTTGGACTTGGAATTATTCACCATTCCTTGTTCATACATCTGCCAAAAAAAAGCTCCCATCGGGCAACCCGCTGAATCCAGCACCGTCTTCAATGCGCATCTAGCTTAAGAGTAAAAAACAATCTAAAAACATTTAATCACATGGATTTCGTGAATTCAATTCAAACAATGTGGGAGCAAAGTCCCGGTATTATAGTACTGGTTGGGTTCCTTCTCTTCGTAGGCATTATTGGTGGGGCAAAGCTTTTCGCCAAGGCCGGCCAGCCGTGGTATGCGGCCATTATTCCAATATGGAACATAGTGGTTGTGCTGAAAATTGTGGGCAGGCCAGTGTCGCACCTTGCGTACTTCCTCATTCCATTCTTCAACATTTACTTCATTTTCCGCTTGCATATTGAGCTGGCTCAATGCTTCGGAAAGTACAGTACATTGGAGTACGTGTTCTGCTGCGTGTTCAACGTTTTCTACTTGCTGAACCTAGGGCTGGCATACAACGAGGAGTACTTTGGACCAGTATTCGGAATGAATTTTAAGGACGTGCAGGCCCGCAAGCCTGTGCTTGTTTAGATTTTTGGTTTCATAATCTGAAGGAACAGAGCCCTGCGAAAGTGGGGCTTTGTTGTTTCTATGCGCTAACCCGTTCACTGCAACTACTCCTCAAACGTCCGTGGCACCTCTGGGTCTGTGATAATGATATAATCACCGTTCTGCAAATGCAGGCTCCAATCAATGTTTGGAAAGTTTTCATCAGAAGTGGTGGAGATAACGAGCACACGGGTTTTTGAACGGTACTTTTTTAGTTGGGTCACAATTCCAAAGCCTTCATCGCTGTGAAATTTTCCGTTGATGTGCAGTAGTTTTTTCTTCTTGTTCTTTTTCAGGTATTGCGAAATGGAGTATGCCATCGTTGCATCCCAAAGCGACTGGCCCATGATGAGGTTGAAACCCATCATCGGGTTGGCAACAGGTATTGCTACTGTTGAATCAATGGAACTGGGCGAAGAAGGTGAGTGGTCCATTAGTGCCATCAACTTATCGTAATAGGGGCCACTTGCCGTGTCGTAAGGAAGTGGTGCAAAATGGGGTTTGGAATCTTTCGGCAATGTCATCAATGCTTCCTGTCCTTTTCTGCCAGCAAGATTGGTGTAGCGCGAAGCGGAATTGCTGCATACCACGTCTATTGAATTGGCTTTTGCAAATTCAACAATGGGTTTGTAATCGTGGTAGTTGCTCCATATTCTCGCGTCTTTGTTAAAGTGTTTTTCGCGAATGAATCCTTTCAGGTATTCGTTCATCACTGGCTGCACATCGCGGTCGAACATTTCCATTCCGATTGCGAAATTTTCACCATGTTGTGCGAACATTTCTTCGGTAATTTTCAATTCAAGAAAGTGTGCAACTGAGTCGTTGTGTTCTTCCCCAAAGAATACCACATCAGCATACTGGCTTGCAGTAATAATGTGCTCGATGGTTACTTCCCTCTTTTCGCTGACAGAATAAATCCGGTAGTGGGATTCATTCAGCGATTCATCTTGTGCAAAAAGAGTTGTTGCTCCAAAACATGAAATGACGAGCAATGTGGGCAGAATATATTTTTTTGTCATACTTCTTTGGTGTGAATCTGAGTGTATCCTGGAACTGAAACTTATCATCCTATTGAAACCAAAAAGGAGACCTCAATGCCTGGAGTCTCCTTTCGAAATGTCATTTGTCAATACCCAAACTATTTCTGTGCAGTCATCATTTTACATTGCCTGAAAGTACCGAGGTGGTTTTTCACTTCCAGTTGATAGACATAATTCGAATTAGCAATGCCGAGGCTTTTCATGTTGAGCGAAATACTTTGTTCTCCGGGCGCCATACTGATGTGTGCAACTTCTGCAACTTTCTTTCCCTGCAAATTCCACAACTCCAGTTTTACATCGGAAGAATTTTTCAGTGTAAATGGAATGGTGGTTTCCTCCGTGTATGGATTAGGAAAATTCTGGTTCAGCTTGAACTGCCCACCTGTTTCCGGTTCAAGGTTGATGATACCAACTGGCGTATCAAGACCAATGATGAGTGAACCCTGGTATCCATCGGTCGGGTTGCCGGTGATGGTGAGTAGTTGATATTGTGTGTTGTTCATATCCACAAAAACACCATCATCAGCATTGCCATCCACCGTTGTGTTTTGGCCGTGTTCAGTATAGAGTTCTGTGTCGTAAACTTCAACAGTAGTGTCTTCGGGAAACGCCATTTGCGAAACAGCACTCGACACAGAATTAACGAACATTTCGAAATGGATGTGTGTGATTCTGCCTGGATACCAGCCCGGATAAATGGTAAAGAATTGAACCTGTCCATTGGCATCCGTGATTTGGATACCGCGCATAAAAGTTTCTCCAACAGTGTTGGCACCCGGCTGGTTGAAACCACTGTACACTCCATCTTTATCAGTATGCCAGATGTCAATTCGCGCGTTTGGAATTGCAGCGCAATTGTCATTAATGTTCACCACGGTGAGCGTAAGCGTGAGAGGAATACCAGGAAGGCCTTCGGTAACATCCTGCCTGAAAAATTCAGGCTCGCCACTAAGGTCGAGCGGATAGGGACCTGCGGTTTCCGATGGAATGAGCACACATCCACCGCTACCCATTTTCGATTGCAGAATTTCTTTGAGTTGTGCGTGTTCGCTGCTTCGCGCTTTTCCAAACGGCAACACGGTGAGCACCCCTGCTGCACCAGCCGCTTTGAGGAAGTCTGTTCTTTTCATTAATTGGGTAGTTATTCTTTGGTAATCTGTTCCATTACGTTGTCAGTACCAGTGCTGACATTCATGAAGTAATTGCCCGCGCCAAGAGATGATACGTCAATCTTTAATTCGTTTTCTCCCGCTTCGTAAGCTATTTTTTGTTCCTTCATTAACTGTCCGCCAATTGAGAAAATCTTCACTGTGGCAATTCCATCTTCTGTTGATTTGAAAATAGCCATTGCGAAATCTATTGTCGGGTTCGGATACCAATCGGTGAGAAGAATCATACCATCGGTCTCATCTTCATTTTCTCCGTCATCATCCCCTTCTCCTTCGTTGTCATCGTCCTCTCCCTCATCATCTCCCTCGCCATCATTGTTATTCTCTTCTCCGTCATCGTCTTCTCCGTCATCGTCTTCTTCGCCATCGTTGTCATCGTCTTCACCATCATCATCCCCTTCTCCATCGTTGTCATCATCCTCTCCGTTTTCATCGCCATCATTTTCTCCCTCGCCATCGTTTTCATCGTCCTCTCCATCACCGTCTTCTTCGCCATCGTTGTCATCGCCTTCACCGTCATCATCCCCTTCTCCATCGCTGTCATCATCCTCTCCGCCTCCCTCGTCATCATCCCCTCCGTTTTCATCGCAATCATTTTCTCCCTCGCCATCGTTGTCATCCTCTTCTCCGTCACCGTCTTCTTCGCCATCGTTGTCATCGTCTTCTCCGTCATCATCTTCTCCGTCATCATTGTCATCGCCTTCACCATTACCGTCTTCTTCGCCATCGTTGTCATCGTCTTCTCCATCACCGTCTTCTTCCCCATCGTTGTCATCGTCCTCTCCATCATCATCCCCTTCGCCATCGTTGTCATCATCCTCTCCGTCTCCCTCGTCATCATCCTCTCCGTTTTCATCGCCATCATTTTCTCCCTCGCCATCGTTGTCATCATCTTCTCCATCATCATCCCCTTCGCCATCGTTGTCATCCTCTTCTCCGTCATCATTGTTGCCGTCTTCGAAAATGTCAGGAACACCGTTACCGTCAGCATCAACTAACAGCGCATCAATTTCATCGGGAATTCCGTTTCCATCTTCATCAGTGAATTCGTATCCATCAAAAATGTCGGGAATGCCATTGCCATCATTGTCGCTTAGGTCAATATCGCTTTCGATGATGTCAGGAATGCCATTGTTGTTAAAGTCTGCGAGCAGGTCTTCCCACTGTGCTGTTGCAGTGTTTGAAACAAATGCAAATGCAATAAATGTTATGGTAATGAGTAAAATTTTCTTCATCTCTTTAAGATTTTGATTGATGCAATTTTGGTTTTTGAATTATGGACAATAATAGGAAGCTAGGCGCAAGGTGAGGAGGAAATCTTTCGGCATGCGATGATACCTATGTAGGTGCTTTGTTAGGAAGCCTGTCCATTTTTGACTCAACAATTTCTTTCCAACCAAAACTTTAATTCAAATGAAAATTCTACTCGACACCATTGCTATCGCCCATTCAGTAAACGCAATGAGTCAAACTATTTTGTTCTCTGATGATTTTGAAGATCACACTGTGGGAGAGGTGTTGTTGCATAATCTTCCTTCTGGTGGCATTGGAACGAGGACTACGATTCAGCGGCTTTTGTGACTTCTGATGAGGCGTTCTGAGGATCGAACAGTATTACCATTGAAGACGTGGAATGAGACATTGTTCTTCCGTTGTGCCCTCTTCTTGAGGTGTGTTTGAAGTTGCAACTATAAGTATGAGCCGATAGGTGAATTTGCTTATTCGTCCAATATGCAACAATGGACAAACAGCACGAATAATTATGAACGAATGAAATGACTAAGCCCGGAAACATCACCGCATTTACATTGCCGCCAAATCACCCTATCCATTTATGAAATCGAACGAAGCAATTAAAGTCCGCCTCAACAAATTCATTTCCGACACCGGCTTTTGCTCTAGGCGCGAAGCCGATAAGTTGATTGAAGATGGCCGTGTGATTGTGAACGGAAGCAGCGCTGTACTTGGAACCAAAGTGGATGAAAATGATGAAGTGCTGCTGGATGGAAAACCAATTCGGAGCAAAGAGCAACCTATTTACATAGCGATGAACAAGCCGGTTGGAATCATCTGTACAACCGACCGCACCATCAAAAACAACATCATTGACTTCATCAATCACCCCAAAAGAATTTTCCCCATTGGCCGCCTCGACCGCCCATCGGAAGGATTAATTTTTCTTACCAATGATGGCAACATTGTAAACAAAATTCTTCGCTCGGGAAACAAACACGAGAAGGAATACATCGTGTCGGTTCACAAACCTGTCACTGATGAATTTGTCCGTGAAATGGAAAACGGAATTCCCATTCTTGATACCGTAACGCTGAAATGTTTTGTAAAACAAACCGGCATGAACCAATTCAGGATTATCCTTACACAAGGCCTCAACCGGCAGATTCGCAGAATGTGCGAATACCTGGGCTATGAAGTGACGCGCCTCAAAAGAGTGCGCATAATGAATGTGAACATAAGTGGAATTGACGTGGGGAAATGGCGCTACTTATCTTCAGAGGAAATGGATGACATCAACAAATCAGTTTCACATTCGGTGAAAACAGAAGAGGGTTCGATGATCGAGGTGGAAGATGAATTGGATTGACGCGGTGAAAAGCAGAACTGAAAACAGCGAGGGTTTCTATGGTTGAAAAATCCAGAGGAGTTTTTAGAGGTGCCCTTAGGTAGCTGTGAGGGAAATGAAAACCTCATTCCAGCCATCATTCAACCTTCACTCACAGAAAGAACTTCCCCTTCGAAATACAAATCATCGCCAGCCATGGGATGGTTAAAGTCAATAATTACTGTGTTGAGTTTTATTTCGGTCATCACTCCATAAATGGTGTTGCCGTCAGGGGTGCTCATGGGCACCACTTCGCCCACTTCAAATAGTTCTTCATCCATTTCACCATCATCGCCAATAAACTCACTCTTGGGAAATTCGAGCAGATGTTCATCGCTTTCATCGCCATAAGCCTCGGCACACGGAATGAAAATGGTAAATTTTTCACCCGCACTCAATCCGTGAAGCGCTGCTTCAAATTTTGGCAACATGGAATCACTCCCGAAGATGAAACTCAGGGGTTCTTCGGCAGTGGTTTGTTCTTCAATTTCGCCCTCTGGGCCATCGGCCCTCAGGGTGTAATGCACTTCAACTTTTTTTCCGTTGGAAATTTTCATGTGTGAAAAAGAAAGGCGCAAAGAACTCAACATTCTTTGCGCCTCCAACTAGTTTCAAAAAGTATCTACTGGATTTTTTTCAACTTGATTTTTTGTCCCACTTGCAGGCGGCTGGGGCTTATGCCCTTGTTCAGGCTCTTAATGGAACTTTCGGTAACTCCATCGTTGCTGTGGCTATTGGCAATACTCCACAAGGTGTCACCAGGCTGTATGGTGTAGTAAGAGTATTGGGTGGCAGGAGTAGTGGTGGATTTTGCGGCCACTTCTTTTTTCACCTCTGTGCCGGTTTTTGTTGCAGGTGTCGAATCCCCTTGCTCCCTGTTCTCGTTTGATGCGGTTTCCCGTTGGACGGGGTTTTCTGTTTTGTTCTCCGTCTCATTTTCTTCATTAGCCTCAGTGGCCACCGGCATTTTCACTTTCTTCTGGACTTTTAACTTTTGTCCGGCATGAATAACTGAGCCTTTTATGTGATTCCATTTTTTCAATTGTGCCAGTGTAACATGATGCTTGCCCGCAATCACACCCAGCGATTCTCCCTTCTTCACCTTGTGGTAGATCCATTGGCTTTCGTAAGTGTACGCCTGATTAGAATTTGAAACTACGGTAGAAGTGGAGGCCACGGGAGCGCTGGAAGTTGCTTCCCGGCACTGGGCACAAATCATTTCCTGATTGGTCATAAATATCCCCACCTTGTTCACTGGCAGCACCAAATAATGTTTCTGGCCATTGTCCGGAATTTCCTTTTTCTTGTACGAGGCATTGAGCCATGCAAGGTCCTCCACCGGCACATCAATTATTTTGGAAAGCGTGTTGAATTCTATTCGCTGATTTACCCCAACGGAATCGGTTTCGAAAAAAGAGATAAGGGGTTGTTTAGGATAGATATTGTGCTCGCTGGCGTAATTCATCACATAGTTGACGGCTATAAAAGCCGGAACGTATCCTTGTGTTTCTTTTGGCAAATAGGGTTTAATGGTCCAAAAATCTTTTACTCCGCCTGCTCTGCGTATGGCCTTGTTCACGTTGCCCGGGCCACTGTTGTATGCTGCCAGTGCAAGTTCCCAGTCGTTGTAAAGTTCGAAGAGCGAGCGCAGATAACGGCAAGCTGCATCCGTACTCAGATACATATCAAATCGTTCATCGCGGTAGCTTGTCACATCCAGGCTAAACATTTTGCCTGTGCTCACCATAAACTGCCACAAACCACCTGCACCGGCACTGGAAATGGCCGCAGGGTTGAGCGCACTTTCAATCACCGCAAGGTATTTCATCTCAAGCGGTATGTCGTACTTAGCCAAGTATTCCTCGAACAATGGAAAATAAAGCTGGGACATGCCCAACACTTTGGAGGTGAGTTCGCGCCTGCGCACCGCATAAAGGTCAATAAATCCTTGTACGGTGCTGTTGTAAACCAAATCGAACGGTGTGTCTTTGTCCAGCGTTTTCAACCTTGCCTTCATCACATCCTCTGTAAAAGTGGGAACTTGTTCAGCAAGATAACCGTGTGCATTCAGCACTTCCTGGTTGGAAGTATAACAATAGTGGTTGAGGTAAGCACTCACCAGAATGCGATCAATGGCGGCCATCTCCGGATCATCGGGAGTAAGTGCAGGTGCAATCACAGAGGGGATGCTGTCCTTGTCGGCAGCGCTTGCCACCAGCACGGTAACGGTGGCAAACAGGAGGGCAAAAATTGTTTTCCTTTTCATGGTTTCCAGATTTTTAATAAACAGGTTTCTAAAACGAAGTGCGATAATAAAGGATTCTAATAGCAGTGCAGCCTCGCTTTACATAACAATAACTACGAGTGCAAGATGCTTATTGTTTCCTGCAACAAAAAAAATCTGTCCGATTGACTTACCAACAGAGTTTTCAAGAGAGCCTCGTATACACTAGCGAACCACCAATTTCATTACGTGTTCCACTTTGTCTTCAGCAATAATGTGTAACTGGTACATCCCGTTTGCGAGTTGTGAAATGCTCAAGACTGTTGAGGTGGCGTTCACCGCATCCTCGTTCATCACCATTTCTCCAAGCTGATTGGTAACATAAATCCGCTGCATAGTGGCATCCGATTTTACATTCACTACTTCCTCTGCCGGATTGGGATAAATAGCAAAAGATGATTCAACATTTTCGTCCACATCAATAAAAATTACATCCACCTCTATAGAAGTTGAATCCACACAACCATCATTGTTCTCGGCAATAAGTGTAATGGTTACAGTGGAACCATCAAGGTTTTCAATAAAGGAATCGCTGTATTGATGCGCTGGGTCATCATCGATGGAAGTATTTCCGTCACCGAAATCCCAGAAGTAAGATGTGGCTCCAACGGAGGTGTTGGTAATGGCAAACACATTGTCCTGATCGAGCACAAGTGGTGCAACAAATGCTGCTATAAGTTGATCTTCGATGTCGCTCAGGTATCGTGGGCGCATCATGTAATCACTGTCGAATGGAAGCAATTCATCGCGCTGGTGGCCGATGCCCACCACTGAGAAATGCCCTTCCAACGGATCCATTCCATACAGTGCACATTCGCTTTCGATTAGCAAAGCGAATTCGTTCACACCATCGCTCACGGTCACAACGAAATCCAAACCCTCATTCGTCCATTCTGATGGATCAACAATTTCCACACACTCAATTCGAACCATTGCACTTTCGTTTTCTTCAGTGATTTGACTAACGGTTGTGGTTTGCTGTAAAGCGTTGCCGGAAGTCATCATCTGAATTTCAGCAACGAGCGTTGTAGTCAATCCACCAAATTGCCATATCTCGCCTTTCATGTGGATGCTGTCGCCCTCCTGTACCGTGTAGTTAAGATCATCCACTGCGGAGAAAACGTTAATGCCATCATCACCATCAATCAAAGTGAAGTCGAGGCCGAATGCATTGAAGTTAATGCCGTGAACTATGCCGTGCAATTCGCAAATCACTCCCAGACTGTCGGCTTCACCTTCACTGTTGTTGGTGGTTACTTCTTCAATGGTGTAAATAGGGTAAACAAGATCGGATGGGGAGATAACTATGTTGTGATTCTGGAGCAAAAAGTCAACGTCATTTTCATTTCCACTCAATGAAATTGTGATGATCTCAAAACTTGCTTCCACCTCTGTGTCATCAATAATGGAAACGGTGAACGATTGCGAATCTGTGTTACCCTGCGGAAACGTGAGTGTGATGGGAAGAGTCGAGGTGTAATCCACATCTTCTATTGCTGAGCCTCCGGTTATGGTGACATCCACCAGAACTTCGGCAACAGGATTGAAAACATTTACAGTCACTACAACATCTTCTCCTTCAATTCCGCCCTGTGCGCTTGCGGAGAAACTTATTTGTGGAACCGTGGTAATGCATTGATCATACTCATGAGTTCCGAGATGCGAGAAATCATCCACCGGATAAACATCCCATTGTGTTTGTCCCACTGCCCAATCGGTTACAGGCGAAGTAACGGTTGGCTTACGAACCAATGTGTGATCCATGGAGTTGCCCCCATTCACGGTCCAAAAATTTCCAGGATCCGTTCCTACGATACCGAAGACATCAATAGGGATTCCGTTGTGTCGAAGTTCAATCACATCATCTCCATTAAACTCGGTAACGAAACTTGTGACATCCCCCAAATCCAGCAACGTGGCAGAGGCCTCCTGGTTCACGATGACAAATGATTGCTGCGGTCCCAGTGTTCCCGGAATAAGAAAAGTGGTAGTGGGATCAGAGTTGCCGTTGTGGTAAAGTGCAATCTCATATTCTTCCAGATTCAATTCAAAGTTGGTTGGATTGAAAACTTCAATGGCTTTGTTGTCACTGGTGCCTTCCACGTATTCGGAAAAGAACAGTAGGTCACATTCTTCAGCAGTACCACAATCCTGAACAATTACTGTTATAGGCGTATCACTCACATCAAGACATTGGCCATCGGTTTCAATCTCGGTGATGAAGTCACCGGCATCCAGCGTGGTGAGATCAAGAGGACCATCGAAAGAAATTCCGTACACGAGATAGGTCCCATCGCCCAGTGAATTGAAATCGAAACTGGTACCGGCTGGATATTGAACGATGACACCTGATTGGTTGGTGAGTATGAACTCATAACTTGATGCGTCACCGGGAGTCATATAACTGAAGGTGATTACATCGGTTGTTTCATCAGCACAAATGGTGAAGAGATCATCGGTGTCATTGCCCAGCACCAACCCACCGTTGCATGTCACCACGTTGCACAACTCCGCCATCACAGTGACGAAGTTCGTAGAAGAAGAAACACACAAGCTGCCATCAATAGCAATAATCGCATCGCCTGCCTCCAGTGTTGAGAGATCAATCGTTCCTGTATATGACAATCCGTAAACATGATATTCGCCAGACGGAAGTGCATTGAAATCAACTGTGGATGTTTCTGAATAGAACACAATGTTATCTGTAGCATCCGTCACGACATACCAATATGCGTCACCGGGAAAACTGGAACCGGTCTGAAAAACAAGAGTGGTGTTGTTGATGTCGGTGCAAACTGTTGTGCTGGTTTGCTCATCAATTGTTTCTACTAATCCCCCTTCGCATGGAAGAACATTGGTGGATCCGGGAGTTGGTGTTTGCGTTACATAAGATGAGGTGTTGAGTTGGTCGCCACCATTGGGCACACGGGAAAGTGAAAGAACGGTTCCATCTCCACCTTCTTCTTCATTCACCTGCCACTGGCCGGGAGTGAGGACATCAATAAGTCCAATGTCATCAACATCATCGGTATCGTACACTACGGCATCAATCAGGTTAGCGGCAGTCACCGCAGTGCCATTGGGAAAGTTAGTTGAGTTGCCCCAGTATAAAGCAACTGCCTCGGTACCGTTTTGCATACTGTTGTCAGGGAAGACAATGGACACCCCGGCAACCGCTGCATTTCCAACTACAAAAAATCCATCAGCATCACAAGTGTTTCCCTCCAGATCAAAAACCTCGTAAGAAGTATCACTTGAGCCGTTGAAGAATACGAGCACCATATCATCAAGTGGTTCGTTGGGCGCACCGAAAAGTTCTACAAATTCAAAGGCATCGGCTCCGGGGGTATCGCTATCAATTTCGTTGATGACAATATCGGAAGGGGGGGGCACATAAGACTCCCAAAATTCTACTCCGCTTTGCAAACCATTTCCAGTGTAAACAAAAGGTGCATCACCCATTACAGTTGTGCCTGCCGCCCAAAGACCACCTTCTTCAGCCTCATCCTCGCGCGGGTTTCCGGTGGTGAAGTATTGAACGAAGGACACCATATCGAGGCCATCACTGAAATTCGCTCCGGGGATGTACAAGGCCAGATCGGAACCTGTGGTGCTGAAAGCAGTTCCATCTATCCACTGGTAAGTTTGGGTTTCCCCAGGCGAGAGGACACAGTCGCCACTGGTATTGTCCAGGGTTGTGTAAGTAAACTCCGAACACAATTCGTGTGAGCAGAAGTCCACCACTTCGCTGCCAAAGTTTTTGAGCATAAAGGTTTGTGTGAAGGGATCAACGTAGGTGAACTGGATTTGTGTCGAAGCAGAAATGGAAGCAATCGTTAAAACAATCAGTAGAAGTTTTTTCATAAGTGAAGAATTTTTGGATGAAAGGACAGACGAATTTAAGGCCGCCAAAGGTGCACGGTTTACAACAGGATGAAATATGACCCTAATGCAAGAATGAGGAGGGGGGTGTGGAAAACGTTTAGAGCATGAGACGATGAGACATAGGATGCTGACCACGCTTTGAGGCGTGGGAGGTCCAAACCTTCGGGATGAGCACTTATCAAAGTATAAGAAATCACTTGGTTTTGTTCATAGCGCAAAGTGCGTAGCGCACTTTGCGCCATGAAATCAATACCGCCACTTGAGCCACTTTGAAAGGAACAGGTCATAAACAGCATACTTGCCCTGCCACAGAAAAACGAATTCCTTTTTGATAAGTGATTCTAAAGCCCTACGCACAGAGCTGGACTGGCCCAAATCATATTTGCTGATGAACTGGCCATGGTTGGGTTGTTCTACACCATCCTCCAGGGCAATTGCTATGAGCAACTTCCACTGGTTGGGTGCAAGGAGGTTGCGGAAACTGTAGTTAATGGCTTCATTCTCCTGGAGGATTTCAACAATCGTTTCGCGGATTAAGTCTTCTGAAATTATTTTTTCTCCGTTGCTGTACAGGCGGCTGCACAATGCCTGTATGTAATAGGTATGGTTGCGCGCCCAATCGAGAATGTATTCTGCACTTGCCTCTGTAATCTTCTTCCTTCCCTGTTTGAAATGATGCAGGATGAAACCGGAATACGATTGTTTGGGAATAATATCAAGCGGAAGAATTTCAGCACTCTGGTAAAACGGGCGATTATGACTGCCGAACATGCTCCCCATAATCTGCTGATGACTACCCGAAAAAATAAATCTCACATACTTGCTGTGCTGAACTATGGAACGAAGTATAGCTTCTATGTTCTTCTCCTTGTATTGTGTGATTTGCTGGAACTCATCCAACGCGATGACTACCTGCCTCTTTTGGTTTTCGAGGTATTGAAAAATCTGTTCGAGTGTAGATTGTGTGGCTTGCCTTTGTTGCAGGTCGAAGGTGAGCGAAGGCATCCCCGTCATCTCATCCAGTTCAAGTGAAGGGCGCAATGATGCGAATGTGGAGTGAATGAGTTTCAGTGCGCGTTCCGGGCGACTATCCATTTTGCCAAGAATATTTTTTGCAAGCAACTGAATCAACTCTTTGAGTGAGGTGGTTCCGAAAATGTCCACGTAAAAACATGGAATTCTTTTCTTCTGCAAATGATATTGTACGTGGCGGATAAGACCCGTCTTGCCCATTCGTCTTGGCGACATGATGACCAGGTTGCGGTTGCTGCGTACAGCGCTGAGAATTTTTGCCAGCTCCTTTTCCCGGTCGCAGAAGTACTCCGGGCCGAGGTAAGCTTTTACAGCAAATGGATTTTCGAAAGTGTCCACATGTAATCAGATTTTATGAGGACACAAACATAGCGCATTTTGCGCCACGCACTTTGCGCTATGCGCTTTTCTCTTTTCCGGAATGTTGAATTTTCGATTCAGCTACTTCACCCCATCCCCCGCCTTCATCTCCTTCACTGCTGAAATAATTGAAAGCCCCTGCTCTACATTCTCCGCCATCAATATCATCCCTTCGCTCTTGATTCCTTTGATTTCGCGCGGGACCAAGTTGACGAGAAACAAAACTGTTTTGCCAATTACATCTTCTGGTTTGTAGTGTTCCGCAATTCCACTTACAACGGTTCGTTGGTCACCACCTGTATCCACTTTCAACTTCAAAAGTTTTTTTGTTTTGGGAACGGCCTCGGCTTCAAGAATTTTCACCAACCGAATGTCCATCTTCTGGAATGTTTCGAAATCAATTATTGGTTTGAAAGGTTCTACTGTTGAAGTTTCTGTTGTGTCAATAGCACTGGCTTTGCTTGCTCTTAACTTTTCAACTTGTGCGGCCACAACTTCATCGCTCACCTTTTCAAACAAGATGGGAAGATTGCCAATGCTGTGTCCTGTGTTTATCAATCCGGTATTGCCCAACTCATCCCAACTGCACCAATAGATGTTGAGCGCTGTACGAATTTTTTCCGCTGTGAATGGAAGAAATGGGCGCAAACAAAACGCAGCATCCGCCACGAAATTGACACACGCGTGCATAATGCGCGCGGCAGCGTCAGGGTCGGTCTTGATGAGTTTCCACGGTTCTGTTTCTGTGAGCAATTTGTTTCCGGAACGGGAGATGTTCATCGCTTCGGCCAGTGCTTCACGGAAACGAAAGTCTTCAATTTTTTTCCCAACAGTTTGGTATGATTCAAAGGCTTGCTTGCCTGCATCTTTTTCTGCTGCGGTTTGTTCGCCTTTCAATTCAGGAATTACTCCATTGTAGAATTTGTGGGTGAGGACAAAAACACGATTCACAAAATTGCCGAGTATGTCAGCGAGTTCGTTGTTAACCCGATCCTTGTATTCCACCCACGTGAATTCGCTGTCCTTTTGTTCGGGCATCAGTGATGTGAGCACATAACGCATTTCATCCTGCTTGCCGGGAAACTCGTTCAGGTATTCATGCAGCCATACAGCCCAGTTGCGCGATGTAGAAATTTTATCTCCTTCCAAATTCATAAATTCATTCGCAGGAACATTGATTGGCAAATTGTATCCGCCATGTTCTTTCAAAATAATGGGGAAGATGATGCAGTGAAAAACGATGTTGTCCTTGCCGATGAAATGAATGAGTTGCGAATCTTCACTCTTCCAATAGTCCTCCCAGTTCTTTCCGTTTTTTTCTGCCCACACTTTTGTATTGGTGATATACCCGATAGGCGCGTCAAGCCAGACATATAAAACTTTTCCATCGGCACTCGCGAGCGGAACTGGTACGCCCCAATCGAGGTCGCGGGTCATGGCGCGTGATTGCAATCCACCATCTATCCAACTCATGCACTGGCCCACTACATGCGACTTCCATTCTTTCGGATTATGGTGTTCTAAGCCATCCACTTTTCCTTCCTTGATGTATGCGCGTGCAAAGTTTTCATGATGTGCCATTGGCAAATACCAATGTGACGTTTCTCGCAAAACCGGTTTGCTTCCACTCAAAGTAGATCGTGGATCAATGAGTTCAAGTGGTGAAAGTGTGCGGCCACAATTCTCGCATTGGTCTCCATAAGCTCGGTCACTTGCACAACTCGGACACGTGCCTACTATGTATCTGTCGGCAAGAAATTGTTTGGCTTCTTCATCATAATACTGTTGCGATGTTTCTACTTCGAAGCTGCCTTTCTTTTCCAGGTTCAAAAAAATTTCCTGCGACATCTTGTGATGTTCCGGTGAAGAAGTTCGGTGGTATTCATCGAATGAAATTCCGAAATCCTCAAATGCTTTCTTCATCAACTCATGGTAGACATCCACAATCTCACGCGGAGTTTTTCCTTCCTTCTTTGCGCGAAGGGTGATGGCTGCGCCATGTTCATCACTACCGCAGATGAAAGCAACATCTTTTCCTTTCGCTCTTAAATATCGAACGTAGATGTCGGCATTGAGGTAAGCACCTGCAATGTGACCAATGTGCAGCGGGCCATTGGCATAAGGTAGCGCAGAAGTAACAAGGTATCGTTTGGGTTCTTTCATAAAGGTGGGCGAAGGTAATTTTGATTTACCACTGGTAACGATTAACGGAGGCTTGTGTATTCTCGCTTGTGCCATCAGCTACCGAGTGACCATCGGGTTGGTTTGCTTGATATTCGCAGCCATGATTGTGGTAACAGGTGCAGCCGGATTTATTGCTTCTTGTCTCATCACCCGCTTAAACGAAGATCGTTTTTTCGATGTAGTGCTGGTGGATGATTTTTCAAACACGGAGAAAAACAAAAACTTCGAGGGCAAACGATTCATCCAAAAAGTAGATCGCAGGGAATTTCCAAAGTGGCTTCGCGACAATGAAGACCAGGTGCAATTTGTTTTTCACATCGGGGCACGCACGGATACCACTGAATTTAATGCCGCAATTTTTGACGAACTCAACGTAAACTATTCGAAGGAGATTTGGAACATCTGTGCAGAAGTTGCACTGCCTCTGGTCTATGCATCCTCTGCCGCTACTTATGGTTTGGGCGAAAACGGATATGCTGACGATCATGCATCAATTCCTTCCCTCAAACCATTGAACCCGTATGGCGAATCAAAAAACGAATTTGATAAATGGGTGTTGCAGCAGGAAAAGAGTCCCTTTTTTTGGGCAGGCTTAAAGTTTTTTAATGTCTATGGTCCGAACGAATATCACAAAGGCAGGATGGCGTCAGTTATTTTTCATGCGTTCAATCAAATACATTCAACAGGAAAAATGAAGCTCTTTCGTTCGCACCATCCGAAGTTCGCTGATGGTGGTCAAATGCGAGATTTTGTTTATGTGAAAGATGTGGTGGAGGTGTGTTACTTCCTGATACACCACCGTAAAAATTCCGGCATATACAATTTAGGAAGTGGCAGGGCGCGCACTTTTCACGATCTTGCACACTCCACTTTCAAAGCAATGGATACTGAACCACAAATTGAATTCATAGATACACCTAAGGACATTCGCGACAAGTATCAATACTTCACCGAGGCGAATATGTCGAAACTCCAATCCATAGGCTACAACAAATCATTTACCTCTCTTGAAGAAGGGGTGAGTGATTACGTGAGGGGCTACTTGTCCCATCACAAGTATTGGTGAAGGGATTACAGACTGAGAGCGATTGAATTCAATTGCTCGCGCACCCCAAGCAGTCTTTCAATGATGGAAGGCGCTTCTGGTTTCTCATGTTTATTGGCACGAAGAAATCTTTTTGCACCTTCAAGCGTGAAACCTTTTTCTTTTACGAGGTGATGAATACGCTTGAGCAATTCAATGTCTTTGATGGTGAACTGCCTGTTACCCCTATGGTTTTTTCTTGGCGCAAGTTGAGGAAACTCCTTTTCCCAAAAACGGATGAGCGATGGGTTTACGTCCAGCATATCAGCAACCTCGCTGATGGGGTAGTAAAGGCGTTCAACTTCAAAATCTATTGCTGGCATGAATGCGTTTGGTTAATTGAAGTCAGGTTAGCGGTTCTTGATGAATTAAAATTCCGAATGGAAAGAATTTTTTTTGTGCGGATAAATGTAGGCGAACTAATCAGGCTGCAATCATCGTTAACGACATTCTAAAAACAATATTTTCGTTTCCCGGTAAATCTACTTTCGCCAGCTTAATGAAAATCTGGAGTCTTCACCTTGCAGTGGTTTCCGTTTTACTTGCATTCACATTGCCTGTAGATCGCACGAATATTTTCGCGCAGCAATGTTCCATTGTATTAATTGACTCTCTACCGTCTGCGCCAGATTCCGCAAATCTGGATGCCCGCGATATAAGGATTGGCACTCTTCTTCGCACAGCGCAAACTTTCATCGGTACACCCTATTGTTACGGAAGCACGTCCATTCAAACTTTTGATTGCTCAGGATTCACGGCTCACGTTTTTGGCCAGTTTGGCATTGCACTTCCACACGGGAGTTCAAGCCAAGCGGCCTTGGGTGAAGAAGTGAAACTGAAAGATGTGCAGCCGGGCGACCTCATGTTTTTCAAGGGCAGAAGCACGAAGAGTAAAAACATCGGTCATGTGGCGCTGGTGCTTGAAGTGAACGAGGATCAAATCAAAATTATTCACGCCACAAGCCGTGGAGTACTGGTGGATGTGTACCAGGAAATGGATTACTACCTCAAGCGCTTTGTAACTGCACGAAGGTTGAAACTGTAATCATCATTTTCGTGTGATAAGACCGGATAATGAAATCTGCAGATCATTGTTAGGAAAATCAGATTCGGTGAGTGAAATGATTTCTGTGATCACGCGATTTTCCATATCCAACTGAGGGCCGCCTTCTCCTTCTTGTTTAATGGCGAATATTTCACCTGAGAGGAACTCCCCTTTTTTGTTGACATCAAGTTTTAGGATGGGTGCCATTCCGCTGGGTCCGCTTAAACTGAAACGTGCGTACGTGCAAAAATTTCCAAGACTATATGCAATCATCCTGTCCTTATACAACTCAATGGCGCGGGTTACGTGCGGTCCATGACCGAACACCACATCGGCACCGGCATCAATTACAGCATGTGAAAACGCAACCACATTGCCGCGGTTTTCTTCATAGAAAATTTCAGTCTTGTTCTTTACATGAGTGTGTTGTGGTCCTTCCGCACCACCATGAAATGAAACAATTACGATGTCGCATTGTTTGGATAGTTCACTCACAATTTTTTTTGCCCCTTCAATGTCTCGGATGTCAACGGTTCCTGTGTTGGGAGCCATTGCCGCCAGTCCGTATTTCACTCCATCTTTCTCAAAAATAGTGGTGGGGCAGGCGAGCAGTCCTGCATACTTCAGTCCTGATGCGGCCAGTGTTTTTACAGTTGAAGTTCTTCCCACATCACCAAAATCTCCTGTGTGATTGTTCGCTATACTCACCATATCGAAACCTGCTTCCACCAGATACTCCACATAACGTGTAGGTTGACGGAATGCATAACACTTCGATGGATCGTTGCATTGCTTTACTGTTCCACCTTCATCGAGGAAAGTTCCTTCGCAGTTTCCAAAAGTGACATCGGCATTTTGCAAAATGTGTTCTACTGGGGAGAGCAAATCGCGTCCATCATTTGGGGCGAGGTAAGCTGTGGAGGGATAATTTGTGCCAAGCATCATATCACCAACACCAATGATGGTGAGTGTATCAGCATGTGATGATACTTGGAACAGAGGTGCTGTCTCAACAAAACTCTTTTTATCCCTTCTTTCATACCTGAAATGAAATGCGGCAGAGACTGCAACAGCTGCAACTATCAGTAAAAAAATCAGTACGGATTTTTTCATCGGGACAAATAATCAGTCAAGGGATTGTGTTGCATTCTCTGCACGCTGCAAGAGGTCTTCGTATTGGGCAATGGTGATGTCGTTAAAGAAATAATATGCAGGATTTACTTTTTCTCCGTCTTTTATCACTTCGTAATGCACATGTGGCCCGCTGGAGGTTCCGGTGCTTCCCACATAGCCAATCAACTGGCCTCGCTTTACTTTTTCCCCGGGCCTCACCACAATGCGGCTCATGTGTCCGTAAAGCGTCTCGTAACCATAGCCGTGTGAAATGATGACGTGCAGGCCATAACCAGAAAGCTTGCTTTCGGTGGATTGGATCACGCCATCACCTGTGGCATAAATTTCCGTGCCAACAGTTGCAGTGAAATCGAGGCCGGTGTGCATCTTCATCAGTTTATAAATGGGATGAATGCGCATACCGAAACCCGATGCAATTCGTGTAAGGTCCTTGTTATTGACAGGCTGGATGGCAGGAATGCTTTGCAACATCTGCCCTTGTTTTTTGGCGAGTTCGAAAACTTCTTCCAGCGATTTGGATTGCGCAACCATGGTGCGCTGCAATCGCGAAATTCTCTTTTGCGTTTCGATAATGGCCTCCGAACTTTCATAACCCTTTAGGTTCTGGTAGCGCGATGAACCGCCCACTCCTGATTTCCGCAAGTGTTCGGGATAAGGCTTCGCCCCGAAAATGCTGCGGTACACTTCATCATCCTTTCGCTGCAGGTCAGTTAGAATGGAATAGATAGTATCCAGCTCCTGATTGTGATGCTCCAGTTGTGAGGAAAGAAACTTGTTCTCTCTTTCTGCAGTTCGCAGCCGGGGATCTTTGAAAAATGAAAGGAAAAGCACCACCGCGATTACCGCGAAAACCACACCGGCAAACAGATACCGCAAGGCAGTAAAAAAATAGTCGCGCAGGGACAAGCGGATGCGCTCGAAACTGAGGGATGACGGATTGAATTTGTATTTGACTTTGGCCATTGGGTGCGTGGATGCCGTGGCGAATTTAGCGGGCATAGGCGCCATTTACTTTTGCCAACCTTTTTTGTGAAATGATTACATCCAAAGAAATACGCCAACAATTCCTCGACTTTTTCAAATCCAAAGGACACGAAATTGTTCCCAGTGCACCTATGGTGGTGAAGGGCGATCCCACGCTTATGTTTATCAACAGTGGCATGGCGCCATTCAAAAATTGGTTTCTTGGAAACGAACCGATCAAGTACAAGCGAGTTGCTGACACACAGAAATGTTTGCGCGTAAGCGGCAAACACAACGACCTGGAGGAAGTGGGTGTTGATACCTACCACCACACCATGTTCGAGATGTTGGGCAACTGGTCGTTTGGCGATTATTTCAAGCAAGACGCCATCGCATGGGCGTGGGAACTGCTTACTGATGTTTATAAAATTCCAAAAGACAGATTGTATGTAACCGTGTTCGAAGGTGATGAAAAGGAGAAACTCGAATTTGACCACGAAGCATTTGACATCTGGAAAGAGCGTATTGCTGAAGACAGAATTCTTCGTGGAAACAAGAAAGATAATTTTTGGGAGATGGGCGACACCGGTCCCTGCGGACCATGTTCTGAAATACACGTTGATATAAGGAGCGATAATGAAAGAAATAGAGTTGATGGAAAAACATTGGTGAACAACGACCATCCACAAGTGGTGGAAATTTGGAACAATGTGTTCATGCAATTCGAACGCAAGGCCAATGGTTCGTTGGTTGACCTTCCGGCAAAACACGTGGACACAGGCATGGGTTTCGAACGGTTGTGCATGGCATTGCAACACAAAACCTCCAACTACGACACCGATGTTTTTACGCCCATCATTTCCGAAATCGAGAAAATATCAAACAAAAAATACGAGCGCAGTGCAGAGAAAAGAGATGTAGCCATGCGTGTGATTGCCGACCATGTTCGTGCAGTTTCGTTCGCTATATGTGATGGCCAACTTCCTTCAAGCGGTGGAGCGGGTTATGTGATTCGCAGAATTCTTCGCAGGGCCATTCGTTACGGCTACAGTTTTTTGGGAATGAAGGAACCATTTATTTATCAATTGGTGAAGGTGCTGGCTGAGGAAATGGGTGACTACTTCCCCGAAATCCGAAACAACAAAACTCTGGTTGAAAAAGTGATTCGTGAAGAAGAGGAAAGTTTTCTGCGCACTCTTGACAAAGGCATTCAACAGTTGGATGAGATTATTAAGAAGACATCAGCCGATGTGATTGATGGCAAAACCGTTTTCGAACTCTACGACACATTTGGGTTTCCAGTTGACCTCACTGCGCTTATTGCAGCCGAAGGAAAAAAACGAATTGACCAACTTGGTTTTGATGCAGAACTTTTGAAACAAAAGGAACGAAGTCGGGCGGCAACAAAACTTGAAACAGAAGATTGGGTTGCACTTGCAACTGGTGAAACAAAATTTGTAGGATACGATTCCCTCGAATCAGAATCAAAAATTCTTCGCTTCAGAAAAGTGAAAGCAAAAGGGAAAGAGTTTTTCCAGATTGTTTTAGATATCACACCTTTCTATGCTGAAAGCGGGGGGCAAGTGGGCGATGCCGGCAAACTGATTTCAGCAAACGAATCGATTGAAGTCGTTGACACCAAAAAGGAAAGTGGACTCATTGTTCACATTACTGAACAATTGCCCGAAAATGTGAACGCAACATTTCGTGCAATAGTTGACAAAGACAGGAGAACAGAAATCACTTCTAACCACACAGCCACCCACTTAATGCACGAGGCTTTGCGCGAAGTGTTGGGAACACACGTTGAACAAAAAGGCTCACTCGTTCATCCCGATTATTTGCGTTTCGACTTCTCACATTTCTCTAAGATGAATGATGACGAAGTGGAGCGCGTAGAGCAATTGGTGAATGAGCGCATCCGCAAAAACTTTCTGCTTGACGAAACTCGTGAGATGAAAATCGAGGACGCGAAAAAAACAGGAGCCATGATGTTGTTTGGCGAGAAGTATGGCGATCTGGTTCGCCTAATAAAATTTGGAAACTCAATCGAATTGTGTGGAGGTACACATGTGAATAGCACAAGCGAAATTGGCTTGTTCCGAATCCAAAGCGAAGGCGCAGTGGCAGCCGGTGTGCGCAGGATTGAAGCCATTTCAAACAACGGTGCTTTCAATTTCATCAAGAATGAATTGAATACGCTGGAAGAAATTCGTCAAGTCCTTAAGACAAAAGACATACTGAAATCACTCAATGATTTGCAGACAAAAAATGCAGAACTGCAAAAACAAATCGAAGGATTCAACAAAGAGAAAGCCCAAGTGGTGAAGAAGGAATTGATGGGAAAATTCTCGCAAGTGAATGGTGTGAATTTTCTTGCGGAGCATGTGCAACTTGAAAGTGCCGAGTTGAAGGACGTAGCTTTTCAACTCAAATCCGAAATACAAAACATGTTTGCAGTATTCGCCAGCGAAGGCGGGGGCAAAGCAATTCTTACGTGTGTGATTTCAGAAGACCTTGTAAAAGGCAAAAACCTGAATGCATCGAACATCATCCGTGAACTCGCGAAAGAAATAAATGGTGGTGGTGGCGGCCAGGCATTTTTTGCTACTGCTGGCGGAACGGATGCGAGCGGATTGGAGAGAGCGCTGAAGAAGGCAGTGATGTATTTGAACTGATGCTGCTCTTGTAAACAGGCTTACACAATCGCAGCATCAAAAATCCAGGCAGCATCTTGAACACATTAAACCTTAACCCCTTCTTGCTTTGGAGGTCGAGGCCTCTACCCCACCTTCACATTATAACTCCCTGCAATCAGCCGATCATTTTTTACCAGTAGCGCGTTGACTGCATCATTCAGCAACTCCCCACTTGTTTCTCCATGATGTAATCATCCATCACAAACCCGCCACCAATGCCCATCACTATTTCACTCACCACCGCAAACCCCATCCTCTCATAAAAGTGTTTTGATTTGTTCTTCCTGTTCACGGTGAGTTCAAGAACTGCGGCTCCCTGTTCCCTCACCGTGTTTTCTATATGGTTCAAGAGTGCTTTGCCTGCCCCGCTTCCCTGTATGGCCGGCAGCACATAGAGTTTTTCCAACCGAAAACGTTGCGTGTCTTGCTTGCTGAACGAAGCGTAACCAATGTCTTCACCGTTGAAATTCGCAATGAAGAATGGATGATGCTTCACTTCCATCTGTTCCTGCAATGCTTTGTGGCTGTACATGCGGTCAAGCATGTAAACAATCTGCGCAGCCCTTATCATGTCTTTGTAACTAACAGGCCATGTGCGGTGAGCAATATCACTGATAACCGGAATATCCTGTATTGTAGCGGTCCTGATAATTGTTTTCATCCCTTGCTGGCCCCCGGTGAAATCCATTTGCTACTTCACCGCGAATTCAAACTCCTCATGAAATGATTCTCCATCAACAAGGAGAATAAATTTTCCCTTCCAAATTCCGGTGAGTGGAAAAACATAATCCGTTTTTCCTTTATCAATTCTTGCCAGCCGCGCATCGAATAGTTTATCGTTTGTGAAAACAGCAATTTCAATTTCCTCCGATGCCTGGAGAAAAATCGTGATATGAAGTGAGTCCGTGGAAGTGACTTCCGGCTGGTTGAAGAGGATGATCACGTCTTCCTGGGAAAATGTGCTAAAGCTCAAAGACAGTAGCAAGATGGATGTTAAATATCTCATGATAAATAGTTGGCTGGACTTTAGTCTTTCAGAAAATGTTCATCCGGATTCAGAGAGGTGTGAATCACTCCATAAACTCGCACCACACGCTGCTCTTCATCCACCCTGAAGTGAACCATGAATGCAAATCTTTTGACAACCGCACATCGGATATCCCCATAACGATATTGGAACAGAGGCTTGCTCCTCAGGGTTTCAAATGTGGATTTCAACTTATGATAAAATTTAACCCCCCCCAAGCCCTTTTGTTGCCGGTTGTACCACCGGTTTGCTAACTGTATTTCTTGTTTGGCACGTGGCTGAACAGTGATTCTGAAAATCTTCATTTCATATCAAATGAATTCTTGATGTCGTCCCAATCCTCAAAGTCTTTTTCCTTTGCTGTGGCCACGCGATCCAACATCATGTTTTGCACACTTTCCGGAATTTCAATCACATCAGCTTCCACCCCAGATTTCCATTTCATGTTTTGAAGAAACTCCATAAAGAACTGGAGTTGGTTGTCGGGAATACTTACGGTGATTTGTTTCATGATGGACAAATTTAATCCCGGTCGGTACTGCTGAGATGTTCAGGCTTCACTCGGTTTTCCTTGAACAACAATTTTTCACTTCTTCCTTTTTTGAAAACATTGCGCGCAGCCGGTTTCCCTTTCCTCACCATGCGTTGTTCTTCTTCCGGCAATTGAATGATGTGGTGACAATCTTCACTGCAACATCCTTCGAATTTTTGCGCACATTCAGGGCATTGGATAAAAAGAACGTGGCAACCTTCATTCCTGCAATTGGTGTGGTGATCATAGGGGTTTCCGCATTGATGGCATTGAGCCAGCACATCATCGCTGATGCGTTCTGACAGGCGCTCATCAAAAACAAAATTCACTCCCTTGAATTTGTTCTTCAGCCCTGATGTTTTCACATCCTGTGCATATTTGATAATGCCGCCTTCCAGTTGATGCACGTTCGAAAAACCTTTGTGTTTGAGATAAGCCGATGCTTTCTCACAACGGATTCCTCCGGTGCAATACATCACAATGTTCTGCTCTTTTTTCCCCTTCAGCATCTTTTCCACCATAGCAATTTCCTCACGAAAAGTATCTGCATCGGGAGTGATTGCGTTTTGGAAATGTCCTACCTCGCTTTCGTAATGATTGCGCATGTCAATCAGGATTGTCTCGGGATCGTCCGTCAGTTGGTTGAAGTGTTCGGCATCCAAATGCACTCCAGTATCGGATGGATTGAAAGCGGGGTCACTGATTCCGTCTGCAACAATTTTGTTCCGCACTTTCACCTTCAGTTTGATAAACGATTTTCCGTCATCCTGCACTGCCACATTCAGCCTCACACTATCGAGAAATGAAATGGTGTCGAGATGTTCACGAAACCAAAAAAAGTTTTTTTCCGGGACAGAAATCTGCGCATTGATTCCTTCATGCGCTACATACGTCCTGCCCATCACACCCATTTCATTCCAGTGAATGAAGAGGTAATCGCGAAAGAGTTGTGGATTTTTTATCGGCCAGTACTTGTAAAATGAAACAGTGACACGAGGCTCATTGCCCTGCATCATCTGCTCATGAAGCACCCGCCTGTCCACGGTGTTGTAAAGTTTCTTCACAGGATACAATTGCAATTTATACCTACCAGGAAACTGCACGCCACACAGGCAAAGCAGTAAAAGTGACGCAAAAGTAATTTGCATGATTCTACTTTCGCCCGCATGATTTTGGTCACCGGGGCAACCGGACTTTTAGGGACGCACATAACACTTGAACTTTTACAACGAGGCGAAACTGTACGGTGCATGAAACGTGCTGGCAGTGATGTAAGTCTCGTTGAAAGATTATTTCATTTTCTGGATCCTGAACAAGGCACCAAATTCTTTTCAAAAATTTCATGGGTTGATGGAGATGCTCTCGACCTCATTTCGCTGATCGAGGTGATGACCGGATGCGATTCTGTTGTACACACTGCTGCGGTGGTATCGTACCACAAACGCGATCGTGCCATGATGTATAAAATCAATGTGGAAGGAACCGCTAATGTGCTCAACACTGCCCTCGAGCTAAGGGTGCGAAAAGTTTGTCACATCAGTTCCATTGCAGCCCTGGGAAGAAAAGAGAACAAGCAATACGTAACTGAAAAAGAGCCGTGGGAGGATGCAGATGTACACACTCATTATGGCATCACTAAACATCTCTCGGAAATGGAAGTGATGCGCGCAGTGCAGGAAGGATTGAACGTGGTGATTCTCAATCCCGGTTTTGTGGTGGGCGCAGGCCGGGCAAACAGAAGCAGTGGGCAATTAATAACGGTGCTTGACAGGGGGCTGCCGTTTTATTCATCTGGTGGCACAGGTGTGGTTGCAGCGCGCGATGTGGCATGGTGTGTAGCTGAATTGCTGAAGCATGAATTGCCGGGCGAGCGCTTTACCTGTATTGCAGAAAATCTTTCGTTCAAGCAAATTTTTGAAATGATGTGTTCATCACTTGGAAGAAATGCACCAAAAAAAATTGCACCGGATTGGATACTGAACCTCGCCATTGCAGGTTCATGGATGCTGGAAAAACTTACAGGAAGAAGAGCTTCGATAACAAAAGAATCAGTGAAGAACACCGAACTCACATTCTCCTATTCCAACGAAAAAATCAAAACTGAAATTGGAGTTCAATTCACCCCTGTGCAAAGCGCAATAGATGAAGCCGTGAAATTCTTCAGGCTGAATTCACCGGCCTGATGGCTTAGGCTTTTCATCAGATTTGAAACCGGGAGTGATTTTTTTCCGACCCATTGTGGTATCCTCCTTTTGAAGGAGAGAATCTGGCAAGTCATTTTTCTTCGTCAACTCCACCTGCATTTTCGAAAGTTCATCATACACCTGCGAACGGATGACCTGCATACGATCGGGCTTTGTCGAATACCAACTGAAACTCTTCTCAAATGCTTCCTGCGTGACCTTGTGTTTTGAAAAAATTTCCTGGTAGTGTGGTGCCAGTTGCGCTCGAGATGTATCGTTTCGCTGAAATTGCGATGTGAAGGTGGCTTCAAGCAATTCCACATCGGTGAGCACCTGCACCATTTTCTTCTCATCCAGCAACCCGTCTGGTTTTTTCACCATAGATTTTTTGCAGGAGGCAAGAGTCAGCAAAAGGCAAGCAAGAAAGAACAGCACTTTTTTCATCGGTCAAACATCATTCGTTTTCCCTTTTGCGATTCATCAAATATCCCATTGTCATAGGCAAGATGTCCGCTCACAAATGTTTTTTCAATTTGAGAGTTGAACGTAATTCCTTCAAAAGGAGACCAGCCACACTTATATAATATGTTCTCTTTAGAAACTGTCCAGGATTGCTGAAGGTTCACCAACACCAGGTCAGCAAAAAATCCTTCACGTATAAAACCGCGCTTCTCAATCTGAAAACACTCAGCAACGGCATGACTCATTTTTTCGGCAATCCGTTCCAGGGAAATTTTTCCCTTATGGAAAAACTCAAGCATCGCAACCATTGAATGCTGCACAAGTGGTCCGCCAGATGGTGCACTCGCGTAGCGCTGAAGTTTTTCATCAATAGTATGCGGGGAATGGTCGGTGGCAATCACATCAATTTTGTTTTCCAGCACTGCATTGAAAATTGCTTCCCTGTCGCGGGCCTTTTTTATGGCCGGATTCCACTTGATAAAATTTCCTTTTGTCTCATAGTCTTCATCACAAAACCAAAGATGATGAATGCATGCTTCAGCAGTAATCCTCTTTTCGCGTAGCGGAATATCATTCCGGAAAAGGTTGGTTTCTCTTGCCGTTGAGATATGGAGAATGTGCAGCCTTGAATTGTGCTTTGTTGCAAGTTCTACTGCAAACGATGACGATTTGTAACAGGCTTCTTCACTCCTTATTAATGGATGATGTCTTGGCAAAATATCATCACCAAACTCCTTTTTGAATTTTTCGAGGTTGGCGCGAATTGTTGCTTCATCTTCACAATGCGTAGCGATCAGAATAGGAGATTCTGTAAAAATGGCCTCAAGTGCGTCACTATTATCTACAAGCATGCTGCCAGTGCTGCTCCCCATAAAAATTTTCACACCGCACACATTCCGCGGATTTGTTTTCACCACTTCGTCAATGTTGTCGTTTCCGGCACCCATAAAAAAAGAATAGTTGGCGAGCGAAACCTCGGAGGCGCGCTGGTACTTTTCTTCAAGCAGTTTTTGAGTGAGCGCATTGGGAACTGTGTTCGGCATTTCCATGTACGATGTCACTCCACCGGCCACGGCAGCTTTTGCCTCAGTGTAGATTTCCCCTTTGTGCGTTAATCCCGGCTCACGGAAGTGAACCTGGTCATCAATTGCTCCCGGAAAAAGAAATTTTCCTGTTCCGTCAATTACTTGTTGAGCACTGGTTTCAGAAATGGAGTTGGCCGAAGCAACTTGCCGGATGAATTCATCAACCACAAGCACATCGCACATTGCAATGCGCCCTTCATTGACAACTGAAACATTTTTTATCAGGTAAGAAGCCATTAGGGAAATTGTTTTGCAAAGTGAATGAATTCCAGCGATGTGTTTGAAAAAATTTGCGGAGGTCTACTTCCTCGCTATTTGCGAGAATCGCATTTTTAAAACACCAAGAAAAGCTTCCTTAAAAATTCCCATACTCATTTTGCTTGTTCCCAATTCACGGTCAATGAATTTGATAGGCACTTCGACAATGCGGAAGCCAAGACGTTTGGCGGTGTATTTCATTTCAATCTGAAAGGCGTAACCGATAAAACGGATTCGGCCGAGGTCAATTGCCTCAAGCACTTTCCTGCGGTAACAAATAAAACCTGCTGTTGGGTCTTGAACACCCAGCCACAAAATAGCATTGACATAAAAGGAAGCGCCTCTGCTCATCGCCAATCTTTTTGCAGGCCAGTTTTCCACCATTCCTCCTTTGCAATAACGCGAACCCACACTCAGGTCCGCACCCTGCTGTGCGCAGGCATCGCGCAACCTCACGAGGTCGATTGGGTTGTGGGAAAAATCGCAATCCATTTCAAATATGAATTCATAACTCTTTTCCAGGCCGTAGCGGAAACCAGCGATGTAAGCAGTGCCAAGTCCTTGTTTGCCGTTACGTTCAAGAATGTGAAGCTGGCCCAGAAATTCCAGTTGCAATGATTTCACGATTTCTGCAGTGCCATCGGGCGAGCCATCATCCACAATCAAAACATGGAAGGGATGCGGCAAAGCGAACACTGCACGCAACATGAGCGCAACGTTCTCCTTTTCATTATATGTGGGTATGATGACCAGACTATCGCTCACTCAGAGGGCTTTTTTTGATGGCGTGCGAAAATAATCATCGAATGCACATGCGCTTTGTTGACATGTTGTGTCAAAGCCTCCACTGCTCAGCCAATCCAGAATGTAGAAGTCTTTAAATTTCTTTCTTGCGCAACTAAAAGGTGCGTGTATATTCGCCCCCCGTTTTTAAAAGCGGAAATCAGCTAATAATCAATACCAATGAGCAGTTTGAGTTACAAAACACTTTCGGCCAACAGCGAAACAGTAAACAAGGAGTGGCTCCTTGTGGATGCTGAAGGCCAGACTTTGGGCCGGCTTTGCAGCCAGGTAGCGGCACTTATTCGCGGCAAGCACAAAACCAATTTCACCCCGCATGTTGATTGTGGTGATAATGTGGTGGTGATAAACGCCAGCAAAGTGACGCTTACCGGAAACAAGCTTGAAGATAAAGTTTACGTTCGGCATACTGGGTTTCCTGGTGGCCAGCGATTCACTAAGGCCAAAGACATGTTGGCCAACAAACCAGAACGCATGATTGAAAAAAGTGTGCGCGGTATGCTACCAAAAAATCGCCTTGGCGATGCTCTTTTCCGCAATCTCTACGTTTATGCAAGCAACCAGCACAAGCAGGAGGCCCAGCAACCAAAGGCATTTAAGATCATCTAACCCATTCCATCCAACCAGAATATGGCTTCAACAATTAATACATCAGGACGCAGGAAGAATGCAATTGCCCGCATTTACCTGACCGAAGGAAGCGGCAATTTCGTTATTAATGGCCGCGATTACAAAGACTACTTCAAGACTGGAGTGCTTCAATACAAACTTCACCAGCCTTTCAAACTTACCGAAAACGATGGCAAGTACGATGTGAAAGCAAACGTGGATGGTGGGGGAATTAATGGCCAGGCAGAGGCAGTTCGCCTTGGCATCAGCAAGGCATTGATTGATATTAACCCCGAATGGAAACCAGCCCTCAAGCTGGAAGGCCTCACCACACGGGATCCGCGTATGGTGGAACGCAAGAAATTCGGACAGGCCAAAGCAAGAAAACGTTTCCAGTTCTCCAAGCGTTAATCCGCATTTGGAGTTTCACTGCACGTTTGTTTAGCATCCAAACTTCCAGGACGCTGCACCTTCTTCCAGCCATGAATGGGAAAGGAACTTTGGGGAAGACCCCAGGCGAGAAAGGCAGCCTACCCGGTAGTTGATTTTTAGAGAACGTAAACAAGAATAAATTCATAACAATGGCAAGAGTAACTTTTGATGAATTGCTGGATGCAGGTGTGCACTTTGGTCACCTCAGCCGCAAGTGGAATCCCAACATGGCTCCTTATATTTTCGGGGAGAAGAAAGGCATCCACATTATAGACCTCAACAAAACTGCAGTTAAGCTGGAAGAGGCGGCAAACGCCCTGAAGCAAATTGCAAAGTCGGGCAAGAAAATCCTTTTTGTAGCCACTAAGAAACAGGCGAAAGACATCGTGGCCGAAAAAGTGGCCGCCATCGGAATGCCTTTTGTAACCGAACGTTGGCCGGGCGGCATGCTCACCAACTTCGTAACCATTCGCAAGGCTGTACGCAAAATGTCAACACTGGAAAAAATGACTGCTGACGGAACCTCCGGCACTCTTTCCAAGCGTGAGCGACTTCAACTGGGACGCACCATCACCAAGATGAACAAAACTCTGGGTTCAATATCTGACATGAATAGGGTGCCTGCAGCAGTGTTTGTGGTGGACATTATGAAAGAACACATTGCAGTGGCAGAGGCTAAGCGTTTAGGCATTCCTGTTTTTGCAATGGTGGATACCAACAGCGATCCGCGTAAAGTAGAATTTGCGATACCGGCCAATGACGATGCGACAAAATCCATCACCAAAATTTTAGATGTAGTAATAGAAGTTATTGCAGAAGGACTATCGGAACGCAAAAACGAAAAGGACAGCGGAAAGCCTGATGATGAAGCAGCAGAGATGGTAGAAGAAGCCAAGCCGAAGGAAAACAGAACCCGCGCCAGAAGGCCAAAGGCTGCATAATACACGACTAACACTTCAACTTTTTTTAATCCAAATTTTTAGAACAATGAATATCACAGCAGCAGATGTAAATAAGCTTCGTCAGATAACGGGAGCAGGAATGATGGACTGCAAGAAGGCGCTGGTAGAGTCCAATGGAGATTACGATGCGGCCATTGATATTCTTCGCAAGAAGGGCCAGAAGGTGGCGGCCAACCGTAGCGACCGCGATGCAAGCGAAGGGCTGGTGATTGCTAAAACAACAGCAGACGGCAAACGCGGAGTGATGATAGTACTCAACTGTGAGACCGACTTCGTGGCGAAGAATGCGGATTTCGGCAACGTTGCCAACAACATTTTGGAAACAGCTATCACCAACAGTCCTGCATCACTTGATGATTTGAAAGCGCTGAACTACACCGGAACCAGTTTGACTATCAATGATAAGATCACTGAGGAAATTGGTAAGATAGGTGAGAAGATTGAACTTTCCTTTTATGGCGTGGTGAGTGGCGAAACAGTTTTCTGTTACAACCACCCGGGCAACAAACTTGCTGCGATGGCAGGTTTTAATAAGGCCATAAATGATGAAGTGGCCAAGGACGTAGCTATGCAAATTGCAGCTATGGCACCGGTGGCATTGGACGAAAAATCAGTACCGCAAGAGGTTATCGAGAAGGAAATTGAAATAGGGAAAGAGCTTGCTATCAACGAAGGCAAACCTGCTGAAATGGCTGAGAAAATTGCAATGGGACGTCTGACTAAATTTTACAAGGAGAGCACACTGCTCAACCAGGAGTTTATCAAGGACAACAAACTCACCGTTAGCCAATACATCAAGACAGCTGACAAGGATGCAACGGTTACTGAGTTCAAGCGTTTCGCTTTGAACTAAGATTTTTTTAAATACGCAAACTATAACAAAAGCCATCGTGAAAAATCACGGTGGCTTTTTTCATTGGATGAAAAATCTTCTACGTCCAGCCACAAATAGAATTCAGATATTCGCCCCGCAGTTTTCTACCCGACACCATTTTCAACATGAAGTTCAAACGCATTCTTCTTAAGCTCAGTGGCGAAGCGCTGATGGGCGATAAACAATTCGGCATTGACAACAACCGCCTGATGCAATACGCCCGCGATGTGAAAGATGTTTGGAATGCGGGAGTCCAAATTGCAGTGGTGATTGGTGGTGGAAATATCTTCCGCGGAGTGCAGGCCGAGGAAGGAGGAATGGAACGCACGCAGGGAGACTACATGGGAATGCTCGCAACGATGATCAACAGTATGGCTTTGCAAAGTGCCCTCGAATCCATTGACGTGCATACACGATTGCAAAGCGCCATTGAAATGAAAACGATTGCTGAACCTTTTATCAAACGAAGAGCAGTTCGCCACCTGGAAAAAAACCGTGTTGTGATTTTTGGCGCGGGAACAGGTAATCCGTTTTTCACGACCGACACCGCTGCTTCACTTCGCGCCATAGAAGTAGAAGCCGATGTGATACTGAAAGGCACCCGCGTGGACGGCATATATACTGCAGACCCACTGAAGGATTCTTCTGCAGTAAAGTTCGAACGCATTTCGTTCGATGAGGTGTATAAGAAAAACCTGAATGTGATGGATATGACGGCAATCACACTTTGCAATGAAAACAAATTGCCCATCATTGTGTTCAACATGAACACGCCCGGAAATCTTTTGAAAGTGGTGAAGGGAGAAAAAATCGGGACGCTGGTGGAGGGTTGAATTTTAGTTGCGCTGTAATTTCAAGACAATGACTTTCAAAAGAGTCATAGAGATTTTTTTCATAGTACTTCTCTTTGCATTTCTAACTGCGATTACTCAAGTCGAAGCATTGTTTACGTCCTGGCTCTGATCACAAACAAATTTATTTCAAAACGTATTGCGAATCTCTGGTGGAGCAGACTTGCGAACCTCTCTTACTTTCCTGCTCTTTACACAATTGCAATTCTCATCAACATTCCACCGCTTACGAAATCGTTTGGAAGAGTTCCGTTGCCTTGGACAGAATCCAATCATGTGCGCCCGCTAACGAAGTTAACCTGTAGAGAACTTGTGAATATGTTAGCAGAAGGAAAGAGCACGAAAAAAAATTTCATGGAATCACACCTCAAATCGTGGATGAGAATTACTAGTGAAAAAGTAAGATACCATGGATGACATTCGGTAAGGCATGACGACCACATTCATGTCGAGATTGATTAACCGCGAACTAGGTCCTCTATTGGTTTAGAAAATTTGCAATCAGTTGCGCATCTCTATCCGCCTCCGGCATCATGCCGACAAAAAGCGGCCATACATGAAATAATCCACTTCTCTGAACGAGGGTGATGTGGCATCCCGCTTCCATACTTCGTTTGCAAAAGGCATCAATGCTTTGCCAGAACATTTCTTTCGTGTCAAGCAAAATCATTGACGGAATTTTAGCAGGAAAATTGCCAAACGCAGGTGATATGTATGGTTGGGAAGGATCATGACTTCCTGCAAAGAGTTTTGCGTGTTTCAGAATTTCATCTTTAGAAAAAACGGAATCGCGTTTTTGTTTTATACTGTTGATGCCCTCTTCAGTTAAGTCGAGCCAAGGTGAAAGTGCAACAAGCTTGTCCGGAAGTTTTTTATTTTCATCATTCAATTTCATTGCGAGCGAACACACCAGGTTTCCTCCGGCAGAATCACCAACAAAAAAAATTTGAGTGGGGTGAAAATTGTGATTGATGTGATCATAGACCACGGAACATTCATTTAACTGTGTTGGAAAATATTTATCCGGTGTGCGACTGTATTCCGGGAAAATGATACACGCATCGGTCCTCCTTGAAAGAAATTCCACAAAAGCAAAATGCGTGTGGATGGAGCCGTACGAAAATCCTCCGCCATGCAGATAAAGAATCACGCGCTCATGAATTCGATCGCGATTTAAAACACGACACAACACACTATCCATTTCCTCCGATTCATACTTCGCCCTACCTGCAAGTTGTGTTCGTGCCAGTCGTTCCATCGCCAAATCAATCCTCGAAATATCAGGACGCACAGTGCTTCTCCACAGGTAAGAAGAAGTGAAGAAAAGTTTCAGTGCCTTAAGTTGAAGACTCGCCATAGCTGCCGCAAGTATCGGCACCGCCATTCGTATTTGCCGGAACCACAAATCATTTACATTCGTCTCCCACAAAAAAGAAAATGATATGTCAGACGAAGTGAAGATGGCCTTTGATGAAGCCACCGATGCAATGAACAAGGCAATAGACCACCTTGAAAATGAACTCTCGAAAGTGCGTGCAGGCAAGGCCAATCCTACCATGCTTGATGGAGTGAAAGTGGATTACTATGGCGCCATGACAGCGTTAAAAAATATAGCGAATGTGAACACGCCCGACTCGCGCACACTCACGATACAGGCATGGGAGAAGCACATGCTCGACCCTATTTGCAAAGCCATAATGGAAGCCAACCTGGGATTAAATCCTCAGAACAACGGTGACGTTGTAATCATAAATGTGCCCATGCTCACAGAGGAACGCAGGAAGGATCTCACAAAAAGGTCGCACAGTGAAGGTGAACACGCCAAGGTGAGCATTCGCAGCGCCCGGCACGATGCGCTTCAATTCATAAAGGCAGCACTAAAAGATGGACTGCCTGAAGATGAAGCCAAAGGCGGTGAAGTGAAAGTGCAGGAACTGACGGATAAATTCAACAGGAAAGTTGATGAAGTGATAGCTGCGAAAGACAAGGATATTATGACGATTTGATTCTGTTCTTTGCGGATTACCTCAAGACTTTGCAACTCCTATCAGGTACATGTTGAGGCTATCGCTCTTGCTTCTTTGTCACCTTCCAGAAAATCTTCTAGTGTTGGGTTGGGGATGAAGGAAACTTTGTTTAACACCTCCTCAACGCATTCTGAAATTTGAAGAAACCCAATTTTGTCTTGCAGAAATAGTAACACTGCTACTTCATTCGCTGCATTAAGCACACAAGGCATATTGCCTCCGCGCCTCATGGCTTCGAATGCAAGATCAAGACAACGAAAAGTTTCCTTATCCGGTTGCTCGAATGTGAACGAAGCATATTTCGCAAAATCAAAACGTGGAAAATCTGACTTCAGTCTTTCAGGAAAACCAAGGGCGTATTGGATTGGAAGTTTCATATCGGGCAATCCCATTTGCGCTTTCATGCTTCCATCTTGAAATTGCACAATGCTGTGAATGATGGATTGCGGATGAACAATCACATCAATCTGTTCCGGCTTTAGATGAAACAGCCATTTGGCTTCAATTACTTCCAGCCCTTTGTTCATCAGCGTTGCAGAGTCAATGGTAATCTTAGCCCCCATGATCCAGTTGGGATGTTTGAGTGCTTGCTCTTTTGTAATTCCAACTAGCTCATCCTTCTTTTTTCCTCTGAAAGGGCCACCACTTGCAGTGATGTAAATTTTCTCAATTGGGTTGTGCCACTCACCTGCAAGGCATTGAAAAATGGCCGAGTGTTCACTATCCACCGGATAAATGTTCACCGCGTTTTCCTTCGCAAGTTTGGTCACCAGTTCTCCAGCCACTACAAGAGTCTCCTTGTTCGCAAGTGCAATATGCTTTTTTGATTTGATGGCATTGATGGTAGGTTCAAGTCCCGCGAATCCGACAAGAGCGGTGAGAACAATATCAATCTCTGTTGATTCTACAATTTGTGTCAAAGAATTTTTTCCTGCAAAAACTTTGATGTCGTGTGGCGACAATGCGGTCTTTACTTCTTCATATTTCGTTTCATCCACAATCACTACACTGTTTGGTTTGTGCATGATTGCTTGTTGAATCAGCAGTTGTGAATTGGTCTGGGCAGTGAGTACTTCCACTTCGAAATGCTGCGGGTGCGCGGCAATTACTTCAAGCGTTTGTGTACCGATTGAACCGGTGGAACCGAGAATGGCGATGTGTTTTTTCTCCTTCATCATCTACGTGACAAAGAAACCACATCGCACTGAAAAATATTTTCAATGCAAAAACAAGTTTATGAAAGAGCGAGAAATCACTTGCCGGTTAAGGACTTCAGAGGTATCACATGATGTGAATAATGAAACTAAATTTGCGAGAACAGAAAAATATTTCTTGTCAAATTGCAAAGTGCATTTATGTTTGCCCCCGCAAATGAAAAAACACATGACATATCCAACAGCAAATCGCAGCCAGATATTTTGGCTCGTTGAGTTGTTCAATGGGGTGCGTTGTAAACCTTGACAGATAAGGTTCACAGAAGAAAGCACCCCGGCACGTCCGGGGTTTTTTATTGCAAAAATTTGAAGAACATGTTACATCCAAACTACATAAATCTAAAACAACGAATCAGCGAGATTGATTTCGTACGATGGCGGGTTCTGAATTTTCATGAACGAAGTTGAATGAATTTCATTCAACGATGAAGAACAGAACCCGGCCTCAACCAAGAGCCGGGTTTTTTGTTGCCCGATGATTTTCAGAACCAATTCCGGTTATGATTCTGAGCATCGAAAAAACAAAAAGGAGAAATTATCGGTGCGATTCCGGAAATGATTAACTCAAAAAACAAAACGTTATGAAATTCAACATTTTGAAAAGAAAACCTCGCGCAGCGAAAAACTACGAAGGCGCAAGAGCGTGGAATATGACTCTTGAAATGGAATTGTACACTGCTGTGGTTAGTTCAATGCTACAGGATAAGTTCTATGAAAAAAGCAACAAGAGCCTGGTGCGAATCCGCGAATTGATTGCGAGGGTCAGCCCTGAGTTTGTGGCGAAGCTGGCAGTGTATGCGCGTGAAAAAATGTACCTGCGTTCTGTTCCTGTCGTGCTGGTAGTCGAACTGGCTGCATCGGGCAAAAGCAATTCGCTGTTGAAGAATGTGATTGCGCGAATCGTTCAACGTGCTGATGAAATCACTGAGGTGTTGGCGTACTACGCGATAAGGAACGAAAGGAAGAATGCGAAGAAGCTGAATAAACTTTCCAAGCAAGTGCAAAAAGGCTTGGCAGTTTCATTCAACAAATTCGATGAGTACCAGTTCGCGAAGTACAACAGGCCAGGTGACATCACTTTGCGTGACGCATTGTTCATCGTTCACCCGAAGGCTGAAAACGCAGAGCAGCAATTGCTGTTCGACAAGATTGCGAAGGATGAATTGCAAACTCCTTACACATGGGAAACTGAATTCTCAGCATTGGGTAAGTTGAAGTTCGATTCAGCAGAATTGCGCCAAGCGGCTTTCGGTGAAAAGTGGACCGAGTTGGTGATGAGTGAAAAACTGGGTTACATGGCCACGCTGCGTAACCTGAGAAATATGCTCGAAACCAACATGTCCGCAGTGGCGATTGACAAAGTGTGCAGCTACTTGAGCAATCCTGTGTCTGTAGCTAACAGCAGGCAATTGCCGTTTCGTTACCTCGCTGCTTACAGGGAGTTGGGCGGAGTGCAGTCACCTGCGGCAAGCCGTGTGATGAATGCGCTGGAGAAAGCAATTGCGATTTCCGCGGGCAACATCCCAGGCTTCGAAAAGAATGAACGCATTGCAATTGGTATTGACTTCTCTGGCTCTATGCAAAGTGCGGTTAGTGCCAAAAGCAAAATCATGAATTACGAAGTGGGCGCATTGCTGGCGATGATGTTGCAATCTCGCGTGTACGATGTGATGACATACATCTTCGGTGAAAACTGGAAGCTCATCAATTTTCCGCAAACCGGAATTCTGAGCAACACGGATTCACTTGTAAACCGAATTGGTGAAGTGGGTCATAGCACGAACGGTTATCTGGTGCTGCGCGATTTGTGTAAGCGCAGAATGGTGATGGAACGCGTAATGATTTTCACAGACTGCCAGATGTGGAATAGCAATTCGTACAGTGCAGAGGAATTTGCACCGTACTGGAAGAAGTACAAGAATGAAGTGGCACCGAATGCAAAACTCTATCTCTTCGATTTGGCGGGTTACGGACAAACTCCGGTTGACCTCAACACTGAAGATGTGTACATGATTGCAGGATGGAGCGACAAAATTTTTAATGTGCTCGCTGCGATTGAACGTGGCGAGGATACACTGAGTGAAATCAAGCGTATCGAAATCTCAGTTGCACGCGGGGCTGCGGGCAACGCGGTCTCGCTCAGGGTGGGAAACCCGCGGCTCCTTTGTGATGATGAATTGAAAGAAATTAATTTTTGAAAAGAAAGAGTGTCGTAGAACAGGCTTACTTCGGTAGAGTAATACATCTTAGTATCTGTTATTGGTTCGAGTCCAATTGCCGCTCACGCGGCATAACTCAAAAAAGCCTTTCGATTTTTACCTCTTTGTTTTTGAAATAGAATTCAATAGAAAAAACCAGTGTCGTAAACAAGAGTTACTTCGATTTAGGTTCGGGTTGTCGCAGGTTCGAGTCCTGCTCTCGTCTTTTGACGGGATAGCTCAGACGGTAGAGCACCATGTGCTTTTGTTGCTTTTCACCTGGTTTGTTTTTTGGAATTTTTGAATGAACTGTTGCGCACTACGGATGTCGTTTCGAAGAGGTACTTCGGTGGTTAATCCTTCCGTAAAAACGGAAAGAACGTTGGTTCGAGTCCAACTATTACTCTTTGCTGTTGTTACTCCGTGCTGAGTACAGATTTTCTGAATGAATGCGAATGTCGTTTGCAAGAAATACTTCGACTGAAAATCGTTCGTCTTGCAAAATTTTCCTTCGCAGAAATGCCGGATGTCGTAGTTGTGAGTTACTTCGATTGGCAAAGCACCTCTATGCACTCACGCGAATTGTTGCTCCGGTTTTTTATTGGCGCGTAGCTCAACCGATTAGAGCGCTGCTCTGCGAAAGCAGAGGCTAGGGCTTTGCGCCAACACATTGGTTCGTAACTCAATTGGTAAGAGTACCGCTCTTTTAAAGCGGGAGTTTCCCGATTACATCGGGACGGGTCAACAAAATATTTTGGGTTGATAACTCAATTGGTAGAGTGTCACATTGAAGATGTGATAGCGGAGGTTCGAATCCTTCTCAACCCACCATGATGAAAACAAGTTCATCATATCATTGACACACAGAAAGAATGGCAAAATTGAAATTGACAGGAAAAGACATCCGCAACATTGGCTTTGAAGAAGGGCCTTCAGTTGGCCTTGCAATGGAAGTGATGAACCGTCATTATAAATTTCATTCAAGTGAAGATGCTCTTGAAGTTTTGAAAAATGTATTGGCAAATCCACTTGGATTTGCTGTTGATGAAGTATTAGGCAAAGTGGCCCACAAACTCATAACACACGAAAATTCTTCACCAAAAGAAATTCCAATGCGCGAGCAAGGCGTTGACTATTGTGTGTTTGGCGCTGAACAAATCGAAGAAGGCGCATGGCAGCAAATGAAAACTGCTGTGCGATTACCTATCGCTGTGGGTGGTGCACTCATGCCTGATGCGCACCAGGGCTATGGTCTTCCAATAGGTGGAGTGCTCGCAACAGAAAACGCAGTGATTCCTTATGGTGTTGGAGTGGACATCGGCTGTCGTATGTGCCTGTCCGTTTTTCCTGTTAATGAAAAATACATTCATGGAAAAGAAGGTCAGCTCGAAAACATGCTGTTGGACAACACCCGGTTCGGTCGTGCTACTTTCAAATCACCAAAAGACCATGAGGTGATTGAACGAAGTGAATTCAAAGAAATTAATATGCTGAAACAACTCAAGGACAAAGCATGGTCGCAGTTGGGTTCATCGGGAAGCGGCAACCACTTTGTTGAATTCGGTGTGGTGCAATTAGAAGAAAGCAATCACTTCCATGTTGAAGCAGGAAATTATGTGGCCGTATTGTCGCACAGTGGCTCGCGCAATTTGGGCGCAACGATTGCGAAACATTTTACTTCAGTTGCAAAAGAGAAATGTCGTTTGCCGCAACACTCCGGTCATCTTGCATGGCTGAACCTGGATAGTGAAGAAGGGCAGGAGTATTGGTCTGCAATGAATCTTGCCGGAGATTATGCTTCAGCTTGTCATCACCAGATCCATGAGCGATTGACAAAAGCGTTCGGTGCAGAAGTGATGATTCGTGTGGAGAACCACCACAACTTCGCCTGGAAAGAAATGTGGGATGGAAAGGAAGTGATTATTCACCGGAAGGGAGCCACGCCTGCACACGCAGGGACGCTCGGAATTATTCCCGGAAGCATGACCGCCCCCGGCTTCATTGTGATTGGAAAGGGAAACACAGCCTCGCTAAATAGCGCTGCGCATGGCGCGGGCCGGGCTATGTCGCGCAGCAAAGCGAAGGAAAGTATCTCAGGAAAAATATTTCGCGATGAATTGAAACGCGCAGGTGTGCGCTTGATAGGTGCCGGACTTGATGAAGCCCCGATGGCTTACAAAAACATCCACACTGTGATGAAACACCAAACCAATTTGGTTGATGTGGCAGGAGTTTTCTATCCGCGCATTGTGAGAATGTGTGGTGATGATTCGCCAGCGGAGGATTAAAATGAATACGAGTGATAAAAAAGAGGTTGTCCTTTTCGGATGACCTCTCTGGCTTACATAAATCCCAACTCCAGTTGCGCCTCTTCACTCATCATGCTTTTTTCCCACGGTGGCTCCCACGTGATTTCAACTTTGCAACCGTTCACGCCTTCGATAGCTGCAACTTTCTGTTCTACATCAGGTGGTAAGGTTTCGGCAACAGGGCATGAAGGCGAAGTGAGTGTCATCATGATGATCACGCTCGCGTCATCGTTCAACCCAATATTGTACACCAATCCCAACTCGTAGATGTCCACAGGAATTTCTGGGTCATAAATGGTCTTCAATACCTTAATGACCTTGTCTTGTATTTCGTTTCGTTGTGTAATGTCCATTTGGTATTGGGGCATAAGTATTGGGTATTGAGAAATGAAAATCGAACGGCTAATTAGTCCTTTCTCACATCTCAATACTCACTACTCAATACTTTTTATCTGAAATGCCAATGCGTACATCTTCATTTGTTTTATCATGCTTGACAATCCATTGCTTCTCGTTTGAGAAAGGTGTTCATTCAAACCTAAATCCTTTACAAAATGTAAATCCGATTCTGCAATCTCTTTTGGTTTTTCGTCTGAAAGAACTCGCACAACTAAGGCAACAAGTCCTTTCGTAATTATAGCATCGCTATCTGCCGTGAAAATGATATTGCCATTCGCACCTTCTTCTGCATGAAGCCACACCCTGGACTGGCAGCCTTTGATGAGGTTATCCCCCACTTTGTATTCGTTATCAATCAGCGGCAATTCCTTTCCAAGTTCTATGATGTATTCATACTTCGCCATCCAGTCGGTGAACATGCTGAACTCACTGATGATTTCCTGTTGGCGTTCTTCAATGCTCACTATTTCAAAAGTTGAATCGCCTTCTTCAAAGCGTTGATGAATAAATCAATTTCCTCCACGGTGTTGTAAATAGAAAAGGAAGCACGTACTGAACCCACTACTCCGAAGTGATTCCATAGTGGCTCAGTGCAATGATGTCCAGTGCGAACTGCTACTCCTTGCTTATCGAGTAATGTTCCTAAGTCATACGGATGAATACCATCAATGAGAAATGAAATCACTGCGACTTTCTCTTTTGCTGTTCCGTAAATTTTCAATCCATTAATCGAAGAAAGTTTTTCGGTAGCGTATTGAAGCAATTCCAATTCATGTTCATGAACGCTTTGCCAATCCAGTGAATGGATGAAGTTAAGCGCGGTGCCCAAAGCAATCACACCTTCAACATTTGGTGTGCCCGCTTCAAACCTGTGTGGCAATTCGTTGTAGGTGGTTTTCTCGAAAGACACACTTTTTATCATCTCGCCACCACCGCGATAAGGAGGCATGGATTCAAGTAATTCCCTCTTGCCGTACAACACACCAACACCTGTTGGGCCGTAAATCTTATGTGAACTGAAGGCATAGAAATCGCAATCCAAATCCTGAACATCAACAGCAAAGTGTGCAACAGCCTGCGCACCATCAATCAAAACTTTCGCACCAACTGTGTGCGCCTTTTCAATCAGTTGTTTGATTGGGTTGATAGTTCCAAGCGCATTCGACACATGGTTGACCGCAACGAGTGTTGTTTTTGAAGTGAGCAATGAATCAATCGCTGACAAATCCCATTCGCCATTTTCGTTGATTGGAATCACTTTGATGATTGCTCCTTTTTCCTCTGCAATCAATTGCCACGGAACAATGTTGCTGTGGTGCTCTAACATTGAAAGCAAAATCTCATCGCCTGCATTCAGATTTTTTCTTCCCCACGATTGTGCAACAAGATTTATTGAATCGGTAGTACCGCTGGTGAAAATGATTTCGCCTTTATCACACGCATTCAAAAATGTCTTCGTCCTATTTCTTGTCTCTTCGAATGCCTCCGTAGCAATATGTGCGAGATGATGTGCCCCGCGATGAATGTTTGCGTTGTATCGTGAGTAGTAATCTGAAATGGCGTTGATGACTGACTTCGGCTTTTGAGTAGTTGCGGCATTGTCGAGATAGACCAATGGATAACCGTTCACCTGCTGATGCAGAATAGGAAACTCTTTTCGGAGATGCTGTATGTCGAGGGTTGTTTGCAATTCCATTTCAACTAAACAAAAAGCAATTCTCTCCTTACCAATTCACCCACTACATACTCACGTACTTTTTCATTCGTCACTTTGTACAACACATCATTGATGAAAGCGGTAGATAAAAGTTTGCGCGCGCTTTCATCACCAAGTCCACGCGACTTCAGGTAGAACAAGGCATTCTCATCCATCTGTCCGGTGGTGGTTCCGTGACTGCATTTCACATCATCGGCATAAATCTCTAACTCAGGTTTAGTGTTCATCTGCGCGTCATTGCTCAGCAGAATGTTTGCGTTGCTTTGATATGCATTGGTCTTTTGTGCGTCAGGATGAACATACACTTTTCCATTGAACACTCCCGTGCTTTGGTCATCCAAAATCCCTTTATACAACTCGTTGCTGTTGCAATTCGGAAAGCGGTGGTCAACTTTCGTGTGATTGTCCACGAATTGTTTTCTGCGCGGAAGAAAAATTCCATTCAGGTTGGCTTCAATGTTTTGTCCATCGAGAGAAATGTTCAAACTGTTTCGCACCCAACCACCATCCACCGTGAGTGTGTTGATTGTAAAATGTCCATTGTCTGCGATGTGAATATTGTCTTCATTCAAAAGAAAATTATCATCGCATTCTATCTGAATTTTATCCAAATGCAGTTGCGCATTTTCATCAACAGTGATATTCAGCGAGCGATTGGTAAAGGACTTCTTTTCGCCAACAGAAACGAAAGATTCCAGAATATGAAGTTGTGATGATTTTTCTGAATGAATGGAAATGAAGGGTTGGGCTAGAGCCTTTTCATCTGTGACGATGTGAAGAATTTGAATGGGTTTTTCTGCGACAATATTTTTGGCAACAGAAATATTTACTGCGGATGTGCAGTAAGCCACATTCAATGCCTGAAAGATGTTTTTGAAAGCCTTAGTTTCTCGCTGGTGCTTCCCGCCAATGGTGATGGAAGTTTTTTCAGAAGAAGAAAATGAAGAAAGTTCATTGCTGAAGAATCCATTCACAAAAACAATGACATCAGCATTCAAATCCCGAATGAGAAATGGCGTAATGTCAATCTTGTTTCTGTTTTTAATGATGCTCCATTCCCCGTTGCTGATTCGCGCAGTGCGGGTGTATTTCCAATCTTCAACCCGTGTAGTGGGGAAGTCCAGTTCATCGAGTGATGCAAGTGCTGCACTTACCAACTCAGGTGCATTTTCCAGTAATGCGCTTTTGTGATTGGCAAGAGATGAAAGAAATTTTTCTTTCGCAGGCGATGTTATGATAGTAGCTTCCATCGTTACGCGTTGGCGGTTTCCACTTCCTCTTTTATCCAATCATAACCTTTCTCTTCTAATTCAAGCGCAAGTTCTTTGGTTCCGCTTTTTACAATGCGGCCTTTGTAGAGCACATGCACAAAATCCGGAATTATGTATTCAAGCAGTCGCTGATAGTGCGTGATTATAATAAATGAACGCTCAGGCGAACGCAGTGAATTCACGCCATCGGCTACAATGCGCAATGCGTCAATATCGAGACCCGAATCTGTTTCATCGAGAATGGCAAGTTTGGGTGCAAGCATGGCCATCTGGAAAATTTCGTTGCGTTTTTTCTCGCCTCCGCTGAAGCCTTCATTCACCGAACGATTGGCAAGCTGGCCATCCAGCTCAACTAGTTTTGACTTCTCAGCAACCAGGTTCAGAAATTCACGGGCAGTAAGCGGTTCCAGACCTTTATGTTTTCGTTGCTCAGCAATGGCTGCTTTCAGAAAGTTCAAATTACTTACTCCTGGAATTTCGATGGGATACTGAAACGCGAGGAACATTCCTTCGCGAGCTCTTTCCTCTGGAGCAAGCTCGAACAAATTCTTGCCCAGAAAATCAACTGAGCCTTCTGTCACCTCATAATCTTCGCGACCTGCAAGCACTGCTGCAAGAGTGGATTTGCCTGAACCATTTGGTCCCATGATAGCGTGGACTTCACCGGGTTTCACATCAAGCGAAAGTCCGTTGAGGATTTTCTTGCCCTCGATTTGTGCGTGTATATTCTTTATAGAAATCATATTCATTTTTTTTCCTCAGGCAGTATGGAAGGAAATGTGCTTCATGCCTCTACGGTCAATCTTATCCAACGCTTCCCTCAAGCGAAATCGCCAGCAATTTTTGAGCTTCAACGGCAAACTCCATCGGCAATTTGTTCAACACTTCTTTCGCATATCCGTTTACAATCATGCTTATGGCTTGCTCCTCGCTGAGACCTCGTTGTAGGCAGTAAAAAATTTGGTCCTCACCAATTTTCGAAGTGGTGGCTTCATGCTCAACCATCGCAGTTTTATTTTTCACTTCGATGTATGGGAACGTATGCGCCCCGCATTTGTCAGTCATAAGAAGCGAATCGCATTGTGAGAAGTTGCGTGCATTCTCTGCACTCTTGTTTATCTGCACTAAACCACGATAAGAGTTCTGACTTTTACCAGAGCTAATCCCTTTTGAAATAATGGTGCTTTTCGTGTTGCGACCGATATGAATCATCTTCGTTCCGGTATCGGCCTGTTGAAAGTTGTTTGTGACTGCAACAGAATAAAATTCTCCCACGCTGTTGTCGCCCTTCAACACACACGAAGGATACTTCCAGGTGATGGCGCTTCCGGTTTCTACTTGTGTCCAACTGATTTTTGAATTCACACCAACACACATTCCGCGCTTGGTAACGAAGTTGAAAACTCCTCCTTTGCCGTCTTTATCTCCGGGATACCAATTCTGAACAGTGCTGTACTTTATTTCTGCATTGTCCATTGCTATCAGTTCCACAACAGCCGCGTGCAGTTGATTTTCGTCACGCGCTGGTGCAGTACAACCTTCGAGGTAACTCACATAACTATCGCTGTCCGCGACAACCAATGTGCGTTCGAACTGGCCTGTGCCACCTTCGTTTATTCTGAAATAAGTAGAAAGCTCCATCGGGCAGCGAACACCTTTCGGGATGTAGCAAAACGAACCATCCGTAAAGACTGCTGAGTTCAATGCTGCATAAAAATTATCAGTACGTGGAACTACAGTCCCCATATATTTCTTCACTAGTTCGGGATGTTCCTTCACTGCATCACTCATGCTGCAAAAGATGATTCCAAGCTCGCCCAATTTTTCCTTGAATGAAGTTGCAACGGAAACCGAGTCCATCACAAAATCCACAGCAACACCCTTCAACCGTTTTTGTTCTTCGAGAGAAATCCCGAGTTTGTCCATCGTCTTGCGCAACTCCGGGTCGAGTTCATCCAATGAATTCAGTTTGGGTTTTTGCTTCGGTGCTGAGTAGTAGGAAATGCCTTGGAAATCGGGCTTGGTGTAGTGCACATGTGCCCATGTTGGCTCTGTCATTTTTTGCCAAATGGCAAATGCTTCGAGCCTCCAGTTGAGCAACCATTCCGGCTCATCTTTCTTTTTTGAGATAAGGCGAATAGTGTCTTCAGTAAGGCCGGGCGCTGCTTTATCTGATTCAATGTCGGTAACAAAACCAAATTCATATTCCTTGTTGGTTACCGATTCTAATATTTCGTCTCCTTCGTAGGCCAATTCGTTACTTGTTGATTAGATGGTTTGTTGACTTTGTGATTCTGAGAATCAAATAGAAAATGACTCTCCGCAACCGCAGGTGCGATTCGCATTCGGATTCCTGAAAACAAATCCTTTCCCGTTTAGGCCACCAGAATATTCCAACTCCGTGCCTACGAGATAAAGAAAACTTTTACGGTCAACCACCACCTTTACTCCATTGTCTTCAAACACCTGATCGCCTTCTTTCATTTCGTGGTCGAACTTCAGTTGGTACATCAGTCCGCTGCAACCTCCTCCTTCCACACCCACCCGAACGAATGCGCCTTGAGGGTAATTTTCTGTGGTGAGCAATTGTGCCACTTGTTGTTTTGCGCTGTCTGCTACTTTGATCATTGTTGATTGATTTTATTAGTCTATTTAGAATTTTTCTAAATAGAATGAGGTCGCTAAAATACCATGTTCGTGGTAACATGGCCAAATGAAATGTTGGATACAAAGACAGTTAGCTCACCTTCGCATCCACAATTTTGAAAGCATCATGCATCAACGTACAGAACTGGAACAACTTGGGGAATTCGGTCTAATTAAACACCTGACCCAAAATATCCAAATAATAAGAAGCAGCACCATTAAAGGTGTGGGTGATGATGCAGCCATTATTCAACCCGAAGAAGGACAAATGGTTGTGACCACAGACCTTTTGATTGAGGGAATTCATTTCAACCTGGCTTATGTACCTCTGCAACACTTGGGCTATAAAGCAGTGGCTGTAAACATTTCCGATGTGTGTGCCATGAACGCAAAACCCACACACATCACCGTTTCAATTGCGGTGAGCAACAGGTTTTCGGTTGAAGCTCTTGATGAACTGTATGAAGGAATTCTAGCCGCATGTCAGGAGTATAATGTTGACCTGGTGGGAGGGGATACTTCATCCGCCCATACCGGGCTTTGTATTTCAGTAACGGCTATTGGGTTTGGCGACCGAAATAAATTGGTGAGAAGGAGCGGAGCAAAAATCCATGACTTGTTGTGTGTGACAGGGGATTTAGGCGGGGCATACATGGGACTTCAATTGCTTGAAAGAGAGAAGAAAATATTTCTTGAATCGCCACAAATCCAGCCAGACCTTGGTGGCCACGATTACATCGTGAAGCGACAACTGAAACCGGAAGCGAGGATGGATGTAATCATATTGTTTGAAAAACTGGAGCTCGTGCCCACCGCCATGATTGATATTTCCGATGGGCTTGCCTCTGAAGTGCTGCACATTGCTCATGAAAGTCACTGCGGATGTAGTGTGTATGAAGAAAAAATTCCTGTTGATCCAATGACCGCGAAGGCAGCAAAAGAATTTGGGCTGGACGCTACAACTTGCGCCCTCAATGGCGGTGAAGATTATGAATTGCTTTTTACCATCCACCAGAAAGATTTCGACAAAGTGAAAGGTTCACCACACATCACTGTTATTGGTCATATCACAGATGCAAATTCCGGAAACATTCTCATTACCCGTGACGGATCAGTGCAAGACTTGAAGGCACAAGGCTGGATGGCATTTCAAAAATCATCCGATAACATTCTGTAGAATCGCTTTCGTGACCGAGAGTGGAATTGATTTTCGGGTTCTGCATTTTTTTATCATGCAGCAGAGCTTTCAATCACTTTTTTTATTGATCCTGCTTTTGCCCATCCCAAGAAATCAAAGTACTCGAATACGGTGCTTTCAAAAGGATGAGTGGTGAGTGGCTCAAGTTCGGCAGCAAGGTTCATGAACATTTCTTCATCGGTCTTATCTCTTCTTTTTTTTATCATTTCGTTGATGAATGACAGCATTATGGTTTCAAAACGATAAACCCGTTTACGCGAAACCAGGTAGCGTTTGGTGGTCTTGAGGGCATAAGGCAGCATGTCTCTGTTGCCAAGTTCAAAATGGATGATCAGGTTCAGGATTTGAGCCATGCAAAATATATCAGTGCGCTGGTCGGAGGCAGGCAGGTTCAGCAGCCTGTTGATAGTCTTAAGCGCATTGTGATAATTTCCACAACCGAAAAGAATCACTGCCATGTTGAAGAGTAAATGCGACTTGCGTATTCCGCTTAATCCTTCATCAAATTTCTTCATTCCCTCCTCAATTTCTGCAAAGGCAGCAAGCCCCTGACGGTAATCTTCGTTCCGCACATACAACATCAATTCCGTGCTGGCCCTGAGCGAAAACATTTTTACTTGCATATCCGCACTGTGATTTTCTGCTGGGGAAGAGGTGAGCTTCCGCAATTTTTCAAGCCACGAATACGACTCTTTCTTTTTACCCAGCCTCGCTCCCACATAAACTGCGTTAGATAGTACCGAAAGTGGAATGATAGGGTCTCGGTTAAAGAAGGACGGATGCTTTTCAATCATCCCGATAATTTTTTTCAGGTAAGGATAACACTGGGCATATTCTCCTGTTCCAAAGTAGTAGGCACTGTGCAGGTGATGGATGAGATAATTGGTTTCAGTGTCGTTATTTTGAATTGCCTGTTCTTCACTCAATTCATCAATCATCTTTTTGAAACTGGTCAGTTCGGCTTCAGAGCGCACTTTGCCCTGTCGGTAAATGGCGAAGAACAAATTGCTTTTCGCATTCCACAGTTTATTGAAATTTTCAAGTTGGCCAACAAGTTTGAGGTCGTCCTCCCGGATTTTCTCTAATTGCAGAACCGAAATTTCTTCATAGTTGTTTTTTTCAATCAATCGTTTCTCCCAGCGGCCAATTTCAACAAGCACCATATGAAGTTCGTGTTTCAGCGCCTGCTTGCGTGCCTGGTGCAGCACCTTGCGGCACTGGTCGTTCAGTGATTTCCGAAAAAGAATAGCGGCACTTTCTACCAATCTTTTGGTTTGCAGTTCAACTGATGTGTTGGCATAAAAGGAATCGAGACTTTTAAGTATGGCGGAGTAAAGCCTGTTCTTAGTAATGGATAAGCGTTTTGAAAAACCGTGATGTTTCAGTTTCACCAGTAGCTCTTCGTCACTGAATGATTTCTGTTTCTCCACCGCGTTGAACAGAATCATGTAGCCATTGTTTTCACCTATGATGTGGTGCGAGGCGAAAATGGTGAAGTACCTTTTCTCTGCTTTAGTGAGTGAGTGAACTAACCTGAACAGGTTGTCTGATTTTTTGTTTGCCATACCATCGTTGGTTTAATGAGTTTTTAAAACACGTGTGCGTAACAAAAACTTTTACACCAAAGTCATGTGCTGTAGTAGCCAATTTTTCGCAAGATGAATTTGCGGTATAAATGCAAATAGGATCGGCCGGAATCTTAAGGTGACCGGTTTACTCCTTTTTCTCTTTCTTAAAATGGTCAAGGACAATCTGCGCCATTTTCTTGTTAACCACGGCCCCTAGTTCTTCGAGACTCGCTGCCTTCACATTGTTCACTGATTTAAAATGATGAAGCAGGATTTGGGTAGTTCGCAATCCAACACCTTTTATTTCTGTGATTTCAGAACGCAACGCCTGCTTGCTGCGCTTGTTGCGGTGCTTCGAAATCCCGAAGCGGTGAGCCTCATTGCGCAGGTGCTGGATAAGTTTCAGCGATTCCGATTTTTTGTCGAGGTACAAAGGCAAAGAATCACCGGGGAAATAAATTTCCTCCAATCGTTTTGCAATGCCAATTACTGCAATTTTTCCTCTCAACGAAAGTTCATCAAGGCTTTCCAATGCCGCGCTCAGTTGTCCTTTACCTCCGTCAATAATGATGAGCTGCGGTAACAGTTGATATTCTTTCAGCATTCTTTTGTACCTGCGAAAAACCACTTCCTTCATGGTAGAAAAATCATCAGCCCCTTCCACCGTTTTTACATTGAAGATGCGGTAATCCTGTTTACTCGGTTTAGCGTTCCTGAAAACCACGCAAGACGAAACCGGATGGGTGCCCTGAATGTTGGAGTTGTCGAAACACTCGATGTGCACAGGCAACTCATTCAACCGCAAATCTGTTTTAAGTGTCTCGAGAATTCGTTGAGCATGTCGTTCCGGATCAAGGTGTTCCTGTTGCTTCTGGGCATCCAGCATAAACTGTGTGGCGTTGCGCTGTGAGAGGTTAAGCAGTTTTTTCTTGTCCCCGATTTTCGGAATGTGAAATGAAACACCATCCAGTTGAATGTCTAATTCCACTGGCACATAAATTTCGCTCGATGTGCTTAGGAAACGATCGCGCAATTCGATGATCGCGTATTCAAGCAATTCACGATCACTTTCGTCCAGCTTCTTCTTCAGTTCAATGGTGTGACCCTGAACAATAACACCACTATTCACCTTCATGTAGTTGACATAGCCGGCATGGCTGTCGCTTGCAATGGTGAACACATCGGTATTATGAATTCCCGGATTGACAATAGTGCTTCGCGCTTGAAAACTTTCAAGTAAGTCAATCTTTTGCTTCAACTCCATTGCTTGTTCGAACAGCAGTTCATCTGCCAGTGTTTGCATCCTTTTTTTTAATTCGCGAATGGCCTCAACAAAATTGCCGCGAATGATTTTGCGAATGTTGCTCACGCCTTCGTCATAATCTTCCTTTGATTGCTTGCCTTCGCAAGGACCTTTGCAGTTTCCAAGATGAAATTCGAGACACACTTTAAATTTTCCGGTCTCGATATTCCGCCTGGAAAGATGAAGAGAGCAAGTGCGGATGGGAAACAGCTTTCTTACCAGATCAAGCACTCCATGCATGTTTTTCACCGAGGCATAAGGGCCGTGATATTCCGAGCCATCACGAATCAGTTGGCGCGTTGGGAAAATGCGCGGAAAATCTTCTTTCTTGATAACGATACTGGGAAAACTTTTGTCGTCCTTCAAATTGATGTTGTAGCGGGGCTGATGTTGCTTTATGAGTGAATTCTCCAGCAGCAATGCATCCATTTCACTTTCTACAACAAGGTATTTTATGTCCGCGATTTTCCGCACAAGAAGCCTTGTTTTCCCGCTCACGCTGGCCTGGCTGTTGAAATAACTGCCCACCCTGAACTTCAGGTTTTTCGCCTTGCCCACGTAGATAATCCTGCCTTCATCGTCCAGGTGCTGATACACACCGGGCTTGTGTGGCAGTGATTTCAATACGGCTTCCAGATGCTCAGTTCGGTTCAATGAAAATGTTTTTTGCCATGCGAAGTTACCGGCAGCAAATTATTTTTCAACAACTGCACAATAATCCGTTTGATGCAAGGTTTTTACCCCAGATTTGGAACCCACTTTCGTCCGATGGAAAAAAGTTCACCTTGCACTGTGAAAAACTATCGCCCCCGGTTACCACTAACCCATGCAATTCACTTTATTTTCGAATGTCTGCAAAAACCTTATTAAGTATGATGGAATTTTGTAAAGAAGTGCTCACCAAGGTGAGCTTCGACCGACTCCTCTTTCGCAAAGAACTGCAAAAGGCTATTCGATGGCTGAAACGAGACGAGTTATCCCAATTTAAACAATGGTGTTTAGAGCAGTTCGGGGGCAGATACCGCGAAATCATTTTGTCTTCGTTTCGCCCAGTGATTCTTTGAGCTGGGAGCTTCGAGCTATGAGCGGGTTGCTATAACATTCCGCTTCATGCCGGAAAGACCTGCACGGGTAAGTGATGAATGTTTAGCCATCACTTCAAATACATCTTCTGTCATTTCAAGCCATTCGTTTCGACTTAGTGTAAGAAGTTTTTCATTGGGTGTAAATCGCGGTTCCTGATGTGGTCGGGAAAAACGGTTCCAGGGGCAAACGTCCTGGCACACATCGCAACCGAAAACCCAGTCATCCATTTTTTCATGAAACTCAGATGAAATTTCCTTTTTCAACTCGATGGTGAAATAGGAAATGCATTTGCTTCCATCTACCACATAGGGTTCCACAATTGCATCAGTAGGACACTCGTCAATACATGCAGTGCATGTTCCGCAATAATCTTTGATAGGCCCGTCCGGTTCAAGTTCCAGGTCGAGCACCAATTCTGCAAGAAAAAAAAATGATCCTTGTTGCTTGTTGATGAGGTTGGCGTTTTTTCCTATCCAACCCATTCCACTCTTTGCTGCCCAGACCTTCTCCAATACAGGTGCGGAGTCAACAAAGGCACGTCCATGAACTTCACCGATATTTTCCTGTATCCAATTCAATAGCGATTTCAACTTTTCTTTTACCACAAGATGGTAGTCATCACCATAGGCGTAGGTCGAAATTTTCAGGCCCTCATCACTATCAGTTTTTCTTTCAGGAAAATAATTGTACAGAAGAGACACCACAGATTTTGCTCCCGGCACAAGCAATCGCGGATCAAGACGTTTATCAAAATGATTGGCCATGTACGCCATCTCGCCATGCATGTTTTTGTTCAGCCATGCTTCGAGGCGTGGAGCTTCATCCTCCAGGTATTCTGCTTTTGAAACTCCGCAAAAAGAGAAGCCAATGCTTTTGGCTTTTGTTTTTATCTGCTCTGAGTAATTGAGCATAATTTCATGATCTAAAGAGTTGAAAAGAGTCCATCCGATTTGCGGTTGTTCAACCTGCCAAGATGTTTGTATGCGAGTTCCGTCACCTGCCGTCCGCGGGGAGTGCGCATCAGAAAACCTTCCTGGATGAGGAAGGGTTCATACACTTCTTCAATGGTTCCCGCATCTTCACTCACTGCTGTGGCTATGGTGGTGAGACCAACAGGGCCTCCGTTGAACTTGTCCATCATAGTCGTCAGGATTTTGTTGTCCATTTCATCCAGGCCATGAGTATCCACATTCAGTGCATTCAATGCTGTCTGCGTAATTTCCATGTTGATAGTGCCGTCTCCTTTTATCTGAGCAAAGTCTCGCACCCTTCGAAGCAAAGCATTTGCAATACGTGGAGTGCCACGGCTTCTTCTCGCAATTTCAAAAGATGCTTCTTCTTTGATTGGAATGTTGAGAATGGTTGAGCTGCGTTCCACAATATCAGTTAGCGTTTTTGCATCGTAATAAGAAAGACGCGCATTGATTCCGAAACGTGCGCGAAGAGGAGAAGTAAGTAAACCGCTTCGTGTTGTGGCACCGATCAATGTGAATGGATTGATTTTAATCTGAACTGAACGGGCATTGGGTCCGGTATCTATCAACAGATCTATGGAATAATCTTCCATGGCACTGTAGAGGTATTCTTCTACCACTGGCGAGAGGCGATGAATTTCATCAATGAATAAAACATCATGTGGTTCCAGGTTGGTAAGCAGGCCCGCCAGATCCGCTGGCTTATCTAACACAGGACCACTGCTTGTTTTTATGCTCACGTTCATTTCGTTGGCTATGATGTATGCAAGCGTGGTTTTTCCAAGTCCGGGAGGGCCATGAAGTAGCACATGATCGAGGGCTTCTTCGCGAAGGCGGGCGGCCTTTACAAACACCTCAAGGTTGTCGAGCACCTGCCTTTGGCCAGTAAAATCAGCAAATGACTTTGGGCGCAATACCCTTTCAAGGTCCCGGTCGCTGGCCTGTTCTGCTTCGCTGCGTAAGTTGAATTCATCCATGTGTTAGTGGCCAAAGTTAGCGGGACTTCTATCCGAGAGTTGATGATGCAGAGAGTTGAGCTGGCAACACCAAGAAGGCTTGTGGTGTCTTAGCCGCATCAATCCAATTCCAAATGAAAGCACTCTTTATTCTACTGTGCAGCTCGCCTGCAATTTTTTTCGCCCAATATGAAATCCCTAACGGAAATTTTGAGACATGGGATTACTACAACACTTGGTCGCTCGAGCCTGAATCGTGGGATACACCAAACGGTCAACTAGTGGTGGCAGTGGTTCCTGATTCAAATGCTTATGAAGGTGAACTTGCTATGCGAGTGAATGTTCTTCCTGGTTTTGAGGGAGGAGTGTCGCAGGAAGCCTCGGCACTTGTGATGATCGAAGATGATTTGCCAGCCTCACTGCAATTTGCAGTTAAAGCAAATGTGCCTGATGGCAACGAACAGGACAGAGTGGAAGTGATAGTAGAGTACCGCAACCAGGATGCAGTTGTTTACACGCAACTGTGGCAGTCGTTTGCATCCATCGAGGATTGGCAAGTTGAAAATCTGGAACTCGATCTGGTAGAGATTCCAGCAGATGAAATCAGGATCATTGTGAAAGCCGGATATACCAGCGGTTTCTCTGGTGGAAGTTGGGACACCTGGATTGCTGTGGATGCCATGCAATTTCAAATCCCCGATAATGTAAAGGGCGTCTTCATAGATGCTCAGGTGATTTTTCCAAACCCGGTTGAATCTGTATTGTATTTGATAGGAGAAGCTCTGTGTGATTTCATTTTGATTAATGACCTATTCGGAAGAGCAGTGATGAAAGAATCATTTTCAAAAGCGATTGATGTTTCATCACTCAGCCCAGGCCTGTACATTATTGATGTGGGGACATCACGCCAAAAATTCATGAAGCAATAAGAAATTGTTTTCGCTAACAGGGTTACCAGGCTAAGTCGCGAAACATTTTTACTGAGTAAAATATCATCAGAAAAAAAGGAGATGGGGTTGGTGTTGCGGCGTGCCTGTGCGATCGCCCCTGGAACAACTGTGACACCGGTGACGCACCAGGGGATCGCATGTAGGGTCTCGAAATAGTCTGGTAACCCAATTCGTTAATGTGAAGAATCAGACCCCGGGTTACGGGGTTCTTCCTTTCACGTTTAGTTTCGTCCCAAAATTCTATTATGGCAACATTTGCACAGCAGCGTTTTGCTGCACCCATTAGCGCATTGAGCGATATCTTATCTAAAGGCCGCTACCACAAGGACAAAGGTGAAGGCTTTTACAAAGCCCATTCGCGCGATGTAATTTTCAGACTGGAAGCATTATGCCGGCTATACCGCGAAGTGCTCGACAAAAAATTCTTTGACAAATGGTATAAGGAATTCAAAGTGCTGGAAGATGCGCTGGGTAGCATGGACCACCACGAGGCCATGTGGAATGAGTTTTCCGCACACCAAGAGTTGAAGAGATCGGCACAACTCATCTTCAAAAAAAGATATACAGAGGAGAGCATTTATGTAAGCGAGCTGCTGCGGGATGAAGGCTGGTTAAGTGGCGCGAAGCTGAAACAGTTTAACGATGGATTGAACCAGACAGATTGGAAAGATGATGAGCAGGACCGCATTGCTTATGCCACAGTGTTCAACGAGGAACTGGACAAGCTGACGGACAAGTATGCCAATGGAGAGATTGATGTTTCTAAACTGGAAGAGGGGGTACACGAATTCAGGAGGAGGCTGCGATGGGTAAGTATTTATGCACAGGTGGCCAACGGACTAATTCAGTTGCGTAAAGTGAATGTGGTGAACGAAGATTTAATGAATTACAGCACAGATAGCATTGCAAATTCTCCATTCAACCAATTGCCCAAACCCATCAAGGGTCAGGAACCTATCATCGTCCAATCGCATTATTTCTATGCGTTGAGCTGGATGGTGCAATACCTTGCTGATTTGAAAGACATAGGCCTGCGTAATGAAGCGTTTCTAGAATTGAAACGCCATTCCAAAATCAAAGATGCGAAAGTGAGCAAACGATTTCTGGACACCTGTGCAATTCACCCCGATGACATTTCCGCACTGGCAGAAATCGGCATTGATGATTTTATCTACCGCGATTTCATTCCGGAAAGAATTTGCAGGGACGTGATGAGGGGAGTGCAGTAGACAATGATGACTTCAAACTAAAAAACTCCGGTGGCATTTCACACACCACAGGGATTCTTTCATACAGCGAGGTTAGTTGGCAGTCAAATCGAAAACTCTTTATTCACACACCCCTCCAAACGCACTCATGAACAACAACAAATCCGTTGTGTTCACCACACCATCGTTATTCATATCGGCAATGCCGCAAGATGTAGTGCAGCCAAATTCGCTCGTGAAAAGAAGAAGGTCTGTTGTGTTCACCACACCATCATCATTCAAATCTCCGATACACGTTTCTTCTTCGGCAGCGAGTGCTTCATAAGCTCCCATGTCGTAGCCGTTAAGTTGTGGTCGTGCAAGAGAAGTAATGTCAAACGCGAGAGCGAAATTTTGACTTGCTACATCAATACAAGGTGAAGTGGATTGCAGTGAAAATCCATCATCCGATGTCGGGAAGAGATTGTCAGCACCATCCACATAGCCTGATTCACGAAATCATTGTGTGGCAAATAATTGCCATGCAGAACTCCTCCCCTCATTCATAAAACCTGAAAACAAGCGAAATTGCAAATCCGTTCTCGCTGATTAAGATACTTGGAGTGATGTAAGCAAGCCAGAAAGAATCATACATGGCCTGGTCAAAATAAGCCATGGGCGTGAAAGTAAGAGTGCCCATGAACTCTTGCGTACCGCTATCATCATCATAGAAGTCAAGAAATAGCTCATCCTCCAATGGAGGTGGCACCAATTGGAACAAAGGGGCAACCTGCACAGGCAGGTCTGTTGGACCGGTTACGTTTACTCCATCTGACGATTCAGTGTTTCATACACTACACCATCCGCGTTGCGAAAAACAACCAGGATGTCTGCACCCAGCTGTTCACCAGATTCACCTTAATCCCAGTCGTTGCCAGCTCCATCTGTAAATGGCATGTTGCTGATGAATATGCCTGGTGTGTTGAAGGAGCTCACGGTTGGTGTGTCATCCACTGGATTAGTGGGTGTGGGCTGTTCTTCTTCCTTTTTGCAGGAAAAAAGCACAAGCAGAAGAATGATTAGGAGGTTAATTTTCATTGTGGAATTGATTTGATGTTTGAAGTTAGTTTCATTTTGAGTATTTGTGACGCGATAGTTTTCATTCAGCATCTGTCTTGATTGAGGTGGTAAAGTTCTGCAATCTGTACCAAATGAGGGTTGAGAGCATCCACGTAATTGTGAACGGCATCGGATAGATACTCATGGATTTCCAGAAGGGACTTAATTCATTGAGATGTGGAAAGAGGACCAAACCAAACACATAAGTAATTCCCCAAATAAAAAGTTGGAGCAGGAGAAAAATAAAACACCATTCAAAACGAGAAGAACGTGATATATGTCCGCTTACTATCAATCCAATTACATAGAATATTGAAGAAATTGCGAAGGCAAGTATGAGCAGATTCCAAACGCGCTGGATTGAGATTGCAGCAGCACAAGCCACAAGCCATAGCACCAAAGACATATCAATATTGATTTTCTTCTTTCCAAACACCGAACTAATCAATAGTTGCGATGCAAAGAAAAGGAGCGCCAGCGAAATTGTTGGCTGAGAAACCGTATAAACAACGAGCATTGCCATAGCGGTAAAAGCCAACAGCAGCAATGGCATTAGAATTTTGGATACCTGTACCACTCCTGCTTGGGCTTTTTAGATGAATCAGAGGATGGGTTAGAGGTGTTTTTGTAGAATGTGCCCAGTCGTCCAGTATAAAAGGTATTCCTTTCGGATTCATGAGCGAAAAAGAGTCCATGTACAAATAATTTTCCAGAAATTATGTTGTGCGCAAAAGTTTGCAGATGATAGGTCGGGCTGTATGGATGTATCAATACACTATAGAATAGCAGCAGGTTTTCACCGTCTTCAATAGCCGCCGGCAACGCAGCACCCCCCTGAAGTATGAACTCGTCAAACTCAGGGGAACTTTGGTAGAGAATATCCTGAATCAAACGCGAATGTGAAAGAACTGCAAGTGATATTATTTGCCTGTCAAGTTCGGAATCCATCAGATAACCGAACCTTGCACCGGAAGTGAATTGTGATTCACCTTCATGGGGTGTGAGGCGTGGCCAACCTCCCTCTCGAATATCCTTGCCCCAATGCCAGTGTATATGCATTGCATGAAATGCTCCAGGTGCCGAGGGGTGAACGGAATATAACGAACGGTCAAATGCCCACCAATGAATATTATCCCAACATTCTTTTTGAGGCAGGTCATAATGTGGAATCTGAACAGTCGTAATCAACTCATAAACCAGCGGTTTTTCCGCAGCATAGAATGTTGCATTTTCAACACTTGAAATCGAACCGCTATTATTGTCAGCAAAAACTCCAGCCGCATTCTTCACTATGTACTCGCCCCGCACTCTCTCAACTGGTGGTTCAACGTCCAATGCTGGTCGGTTATATACGTCAATACTTGGGTGCATTCGGTAGTCAACTTTGAACATTTCTACCCAGTCTTCTTCTGAATGTTCATAATGAATCTTGATGATTGGATAAACACGGGCAGCCATCAACCCTCCAGAGGGTTCATGTGCAGGAACATCGCTGTATCCACTAAACTGAAAAATCTGGTCAATCCACAAGTATCCACTGTCCCATCCGAAGAGCGGGTCGTTTGACCTGAACCTCACCTTAAGTTCTCCTTTTAGTTCTGCTTGATATACATGTTGCCCTGCACTAAGTGATGAGAATGGGTGGTCAATAGAATAAGTAGTATTCATGTCAAACGTTTTGGTTTGTGGAAGTACAACATCGTTGTCATCCACCTGCACAAAATCAGGTGGTCCCAATATCAAGCGTTTTGGATTTACATGTGTATTCGAAATGGACCGATCACCCGGAAATACATAAATTGATATTACACCCATGTCAAATGCCAGCCTGAATCCATCGTGGTAAACATTCTTCAACCAAATGCCTCCATGTGGAACCCAACCAGCGTTTACATTATGTGTTTTGGAAATGAGATTCACTGTTCCCGCTTCAGCGTATTCCTCAACATTGAATCTCCATCCATCAAATGCGAAACTCCGAATTCTTTTTGCAGGCTCCTCCATGTTCTGGTTAATTAGACTGATTCATAAACACAACTCTCATCATCACAATTTGCATTGCTGTCGTAGTTCAATGCAAGCGCATCAGTACAACCCCATCTCTCTCTGCTCTTGGGCGCTGAGGTTGGGTACTTGGCATAGATGGCTTCTATTTTTTGGGAAACCACCATTAGTTCAATGTCACGAACAATGAGCAGTAACTGGTGTACACCGCCATGCACAATGCAAGAATTGTAATTGCCCAAATCTTTGTATCCATTGCCCCCTGCATTGGCAACTTCCCAACTTCCCCATTCGAAACTGAATCTACCTGAACCTCCACTTATTTCGGCCACTACTTCTATGTGTTCCTCTTTCAGGTTCTTGATAAATTCAATGCGCAAAGAGTGCTTGGATGCAGGGTAAAATTCAAGGTGATGACCATCGGCAACAGTGTGGTAGAGCGAGAGATGCGATTGAAATGAACTCTGCCCAGCCTGGAGATACATAAGGGTCGGTTCATTCGCATTTGTTGGAGAACTTTCATGCTCATGACTTGACACAACTTCTTCCTGATTGAACGGAATAAAGTCAGATACAACGGTTTTTTGAAATGGCCTCCATCTTTGCGAAAAGCAAATGACTTTGCCTCCGTTGCCTACCCGCAAGTCGAGGCCTGCACCATACAAGCAAACTGAATCACTTCCAAACTCATCTGAACTGCGATGATAAATGTGAAATCTCACCAACCAATGGTCAACCGATGTAAGAGTTGGAGCGAACACTGCTTGCATGTCCACTAATCTAATATCTGATGGCAGAATATCAGGGAAGTCTTTTGGGAGTTTACCATTCAATCGTGCCTTTTCAATTCGTTGGTAACACTGGTTGAAAAAAGCTCTGCTGATTTTTTCTATTTCATCAATGGTCGTTGGCAGTCGCAGGTCATTTTTGTTTGTTCTCAGCTCATCATAATTTGCAAAATATATCCAACCTGAAATTGGAGAAACAGTGAACACATAATCCTCTTTGCTTTCTGGAAGTTCGAAGAGGTTTTTTTCCCGGCCAATCGGATTGTGCCCGAATAAGCTCAGCATTCACAAGTTCATATGCCCTTGTGCTTTCCATTCAATTGTAATTTGGAAAGTCAAGAGTTATTCAGGAAGCGTTTCGCCTGGTGTTCCACCTCCTGTTAGTGTTCCCTCGGTTCCGACACCAAAACCAACGTCACCCTCCACACAGCCACACTCTTCATCCATGCAACAGGGCAACCCGTCACCTTCCACGCATCCACTGCCGCATTGAAGCACGGTTAGTGTGCTGGGTATCCGCATTTCCCAGGATTCCTCCGGTTCACCGGTGGTGTTGAAGACATCTTCGACAACAGACACGTACATGTCGCTGTCAATTCCCGGTACTTCGCCACCATTCCATATTTCACCGGTGCGCAAAAAGTGCAGTGCCGCTTCTTCATATCCTGGCCTCACTGGTACTACTACCCTTGCCATACCGGCCTGCAAAAAATTCTGAAAAAGTGTATCGCTGTCGCTCAACTGATAAAGTTTTCTCCACCGGCATTTGGTCCCCCAGAAATAAGGGTAGAAGAGATAGGTCATCACCTTCCATTCAAAGCACTGTTCCATGAACTGTACTTTTCCAGCAGCCTCAACAGCACTGCAATCCGTTTTGGTTGTAGGGACTTTACAGTCATCACCATCTCCCTGATAAGTCCAATCCGGCCCACCCGCATAAGTAACAAGGTTTGAAGCAAAACCATCGCCATTGAACAACCAACGGATGCATCCTTTTTTCAATTCCTGCTGTTCAGTAATCCTGTTCATTACCGGATTGGTGCCCTGTATGTCGGTGCCTCTTGCGGTTTGTGCTTCAGCCAATTTATTTTCATAAGCTGCTTTTAATACTTGATATGCACCGATGATGGCCTTATATGTTTTGATTTGCCATGCCTCATAAAGCTGTGGTGTCCTCATGCATTTAACATTGACCGCACAAGTGAACTGGTCAGTGTACAAAGCACGATATACAATATGTAATATGCCAGAACCCTCATCGAGTGCACTTGTAGTTCGGATATTGCTTCGGTCATCCAATTGAAACCAGCCATACCATCCGTCATGTTTACCTACATATATTATAGCCTGTGGAGAGTGGCTGGAGTCAACTTGAAGATGGTTGAAATCAGCCACGATGTCTGCATTCACAGTTCTATAACCTGCGGGTATCGTGATGTCCTGATTTATTCCGTTTACTATCCTGGCGCTGACGTCATCAATAGTAGAATCTGAATTGAAGAATGAAGTCCCCACATTTATGAATTCGGCTGGAGGTGCTTCCACGTCTGCTCCGTATGCAGCAGCCCATTGGTCATAGTTGGCCGCAGTAATTTCCAGGTGAGACTTAATAGGTGTAATTGGTATGCCAAGCAACGATGTTAGTTCATCGGAACGGGGATCAATGGGTTTGGAAATGGTAAGTCCTAAATCAGCGGCAGGCTTCGCCATTGCCCAAAGATGAAAACTACCGGGTTCAGGAATGAAAAACTCAAACATCAGGCGCTTGCCATAGTTCACCACCTTGGCATTGTAAACCTTATCAACCCAACGGTACAGTCCCACCGCATGTTTATCGCCACCACGATTGTCCAGTTGATGAGTATTCTTTTCTTCAAACTCTTCAATCACTTTGGTGATTTGTTCTTCCCTTATTCTTTCCACAATACGCTCTAATGCGCGGGTTGTCACGCTCTTTCCGTAGGTCACAGCTTCGACATTACTTTCTTCCACTGAGTTCGATAGAGAGAATGAAGAATTGATGGAACCAACCAACGGCCCCATAGGACCTGCTACAGAAATACCCAAGTCAAAGGCAGTATCCTGTTGTGTCACTTTAGAAGTTTCTTTCTCTAATTCAAAACGGTCTGTTGTAATGGTGTCCTTCTCTCGTGTTTCTTCGGTTTCAACACTGCGGATAAATGTTTCCTCCGTGCGCCTCAGTCTTCGTGTACTTCTATCCTTGAATTCCCCTTGCAGAATATTTTCAATGTGAGAAACTTCTCCCGGCTTATAACAGCAAAGGGTTTGTTCGACTCTCCTCATATCACCAACTCCCAAGGGGCGAATCTGGCAGCGATCATTGCCAAAATAAAAATCGGTGTAGTTGAGACCTGCAATTGGGCTGGTAGTACCTCCTCCGGTACCACCTGAAGTAGTTGCTCTTTGGTCGTTGGTCCAAAACGATCCCCCTAGCTTGTAAATTGATTGCTTCAGGTTAGCGTATCTCCACAAATCCTTTTGAAGTGAAATGAGTTTTCTGTTTAGCCGGTCAATAGCTACATCATAACGCATGTTCACATCAACACCAATCGCAATAAGTAAATTTTTAGTATCTGTTGTGTAAACATTTACATCCATCGCAAATGGATTCGTGCTTGCTGGCGGATTCTGCGGTGCCGAGCTTGCGTGATTCGGACGTGTTGCAGTGGAAATGGGGGCTATAGTCTTTTCCAATCTTGATCTTTCAAGCAACGCCTCAAATCTGTCACGCATCTCCTTCACGGCTGCCAAGTGTTTGTTGATGTCCGTGACCAAAGCAGTGTAATCAGGAATTGAACTTGATGAAGTGCTGCTGACAGCAGCAGGAATTACCGGTATTGGGAAAATCGTTTTCGGTAGAATGGCGGTGGCATTGGCCAGTCTGCGCAGTTCCTTATCATTTCGGATAACTGCCGTATTGTTGTAAAGACCTGCAAACCGGAATGCCCTCAATGAACTTAGAATCGCATTCTTTAACTCAGGTATTCCTTTTCTTATTGAATGTGCAAATAGGTTATCCCAAAGATTCTTGGCGATAGCAATTGTCGCAGTCAACGTGGCATCAATGGTGACATGGGTACCAATATCAGTCAGACTTAAACTTCGTCTGTTTGCAAGGAGCCAGTCGCCAAACGCGACCATTGGGGCAGCCGCTGTCATGAGTTCCGCAACATTTTTGTAGTAGGCAGTTGTTACAGCAAAAGCATCAGCCTTCGTTTGAAGTTCCGTCAACTTTTGCGCGGCCGTAAGTGTGGTATTGGCCATCGTGGCTGACAGGTCAGAATAAAATGTACTTACCCCCCCCAAACGAAGTGGGACTGTAGAAATTGAAGCCAATTGCAGTTTCATCAACTGTTGGTTTTTTTGGTGAACGAAGGGTAACGAAATTGAAAACTGTGGATGTGATTTTGTTTTCCATGATGAACTTAGATTAGAAAGTTTGGACGAAGTAACGGAAGTCGGGGATTGCAACCAAATTTTGTGTAAAAAACACTTTCAATTCGTCATTGATGTTCGGTCTACCCACACACCCCGCCAAACGCACTCATGAACAACAACAAATCCGTTGTGTTCACCACACCATCGTTATTCATGTCGGCAATGCCGCAAGAGGTGGTGCAACCAAATTCGCTCATGAAAAGAAGAAGGTCTGTTGTGTTCACCACACCATCATCATTCAAATCTCCGGCACACGTTTCTTCTTCGGCAGCGAGTGCTTCATAAGCTCCCATGTCGTAGCCGTTGATTTGCGGGCGTGGTGTGTTTGCGATGTCTGTTGAATTTGAATAAACGCCTGAAGCCAAATCAATAACCGGTGATGTGGATTGAATCGCAAAGCCATCATCGGGTGTTGCGAAAATCAAATCGCTTCCATCGGTGTTGAGTACATCAAGGAATTGCGGATCGGTGCTTATGTTGTCGCTTGAGTTGATGAATGTGGGCGGCACTCCATTTTGAATATCGGTATTGCTCATGGTAATCACACCTGTTCCATTCACGTATGCTTGCTTTTGGTCAAGTTCTGTGTCGTTGTCGGTGTTGCCCCAGATGATATTGTTCACTGTGCTGCCGCTCATGGTGCCGTTCGTTCTTTGCGCATAGACGCCACCGCATTTTGTAGTCGCGTGGTTGTTTGCAATTGTGCTGTTGTACACATCAAGCCTGTTGGTGGAGCCTGCTGTGCTGATGTAGGATTGAATCGCTCCGCCATCGGCTGCCTGGTTGTTAACAAGCACACATTGATTCACAAGGCCCCATATTTCGCTGCCGCCCACACTTGATTCGAAATGAATGGCACCACCGCGCAATGTTGCTGTGTTGTTGTCAAACAGGCAATTCAGGATGTCCACATCTGCATAGTCATTGGCATAGGCATACACACGAATAGCACCGCCATGTGAATTGGTTGTGTTGTTGGTGAATGTGCAATTTTCCACCAGTGAACGCAACGAACCATCCGATACATAATGCAATGCACCGGCTGGACCAACGGCAGAGTTGTTATCAAACAGTGTGTTGCTTACATGCATATACGAAGTGTCGGAAGCAAGGAATGATTTGAGATACAACGCTCCGGTTGAAGACGCAGATGACAACGAGTGATTGTTTGTGAAGATGCAACTGTCAATCTCAATCTCGCAATAGTCCTGGACTTGAAGGTAAACACCACCAACTCCCAGGTCTGCTTCGTTGTTATCGAAAGTACAATTACTAATGACAATGGGCATATTGGTAGAATTGTCGTTCCAGGTATGGATAGCACCTCCGTAATCGGCATCACCGTTCAGAAAATCAGAATGCTGAATGTTTACCGTTACATCATTTCCATAGCTGAGTATATCCAGCGTTCCACCGTTGATACCCGCGGTGTTGCCATCGAAGGTGCAATCGAGGACATCCACACTTCCGCGGGCGTTGTATGCAAGTACTCCTCCTGAACCACTTATTTCTGTTTGATTGCTTGTGAAGGTGGTTCCGATAAAATCAATATGTGCAGTTGTTCCACCACTTATATTAAAACATCCTCCGTTCTGGCCCTGGTTGTTTATGAATTCGCAATTGGTAACGGGTATATTAAGTGCGTAAGCGCTACTCAAAGCACCGGAGACTATTCCGCCATTTCCATTGCAAAGGTTGTCCTGAAAAAAGCAATTTTCGAATGAGGTAGTGTGTTGTTCACTGCCACCCGACCAATGGTAGATGTATGACACTCCTCCTGAATCCGGGCAATGGTTACCGGTGAAATCGCAGTTTGTAAAAGCGATATCATTCAGGTTTATATACACAGCACCTGCGCGCTGATTGCTATGATTTCCGGTGAAAGTGCAATTGTCGTAAGTGCATGTTTGTCCGTTTCTGCCGCTATGATGTACTGCGCCTCCGCCACTTGCATTGGAAGCCCCATCGGCATGATTGGAAGTAAATGAAGTATTGGTAAATGCGCCCACAATGGTTCCTGTTCCTGTGGTGGTTGACCGGAGAAATATGGCCCCTCCATGGTCAGCTGCACAATTATCGAATGAGCAACTATCGGCAATGATTGAAAAGTATCCCGATACGAACGCTTCTCCGTAAATAGCCCCTCCGTTGCTTCCTGTATTACTTCCGGTAAAACTGCACTGGTTCAGGTAGATTTCGCAGTGCCCACTGCCGGCACCATCGCCTTTTATCGCTCCACCCTGGATGCCTGCATCATTGTTGACGAATGTGCAACCATCGAAACTGAAAATTCCGGAGCTGCCGGAATTGGTGGCATCAGCAAATACAGCCCCTCCATAATTGGTTGCATAACAGTCAGTGAAAGAGCAGTTAGTAAATAAGGCTTGTGCCAGGCCCTCCTCCGCATCGCCAGCGCCCATGTTGTAGGAAACCGCGCCCCCCTGAGCTGCACTGTTGCCGGTGAATGCACAATCGATGTAATTGGTTATTGCCTGGCCAGGTGGGTTGTAATACGAATTGCCGGTACCTGCATAGTTATGAATGGCACCTCCGCGGTCGGTTGCCTCGTTGTTTGTGAAGGTGCAATTTTCAATCGTGAGTATTGCAAGTCCACCAATAGAAGAAGTGCTCAAGATGGCTCCGCCATCATCACTTGCAATGTTTCCGGTGAAAGTTATATTACTGAAGGTTTTCTCAATCACAATTTCCCGCGAGTTGAGATAAATTGCTGCACCCTGCACTGCGGTATTATTTTCAAATGTGCAGCCGTTCACTATAAAATTCGCATCACCGGTGGAAGCGGAAATATTGCCTGCAAAGAGGTTGGAATTGTCATTATAGATGACTCCTCCTGACCCGGAGGTGTTATTCCTGAAAAGGCAATCATCAAAAATGACGGGCGGGTCGGGCACTGCACTGCTGCCTTCATAAAACTGTGTGGTGTAATCTTCGAAGAAAAACACGCCACCATAATCCTGGGCATAGAAATTTTCGAAAACACAATTGCTAAAGTGTGGTCGCTTTCTTATATATGGATCTTCAAGTAAAGGATTATACGTGGTCAACTTGAAACATCCACCCTTCTTCAAATCACCGGTTGAGCCATTGGCATAACCACCGCTGAAGGTGATGCCATCGAATTGGCAGTGGTTGGTTGTGGGGTTTACTGCAAGAAGGCGATACACATTGTCTGTTGCAACGGCAACGGTTCCAATATCACCACTCATCCGCGAGATGTGCAAAGCAGGATTGCGCTCTTCGAGTTCCGTTTCCGTTCCATTAAATCCTCCATAAAGTTTTTCTCCATCTATATTGAAAAAAGCACTTCTTGAATTAGAAGGATAGTACGCGCCTTCGGCAATCCACAGCGTGTCCTGTGGTTGTGCTTCGGTGAGGGCTGTGTTCAAATTGGTGAAAGCATGTTCCCATGATGTGCCATCGTTGGTGCCGGTGGCGTCCACATCCACATACCATTTTTTTGGTTGAGCCTCCGCAAGAAAGTTTCTCCACAGGCCTCGGCCATAAGTGGAGATGTACATCATCTCGCCCTCCAGTATTGTTTCCTTGAACTGAATTTCGGTTACAGGAACAACAGGCAATCCGGTGCTGTGATATTGCCAGTACACTGCTTCATTGGGCAGGTAGAAAACACCAATGTCAGTTCCGACATAAATTCCTGTTTCATGCTGTTCAATACATAATGCAGGGATGTTTGGAAAATCATAAGTGAGGTTGACTACTGAATCCTCATTGTTTATCAAATCAGGGATATAAAGAATTTTGTTCAGCGAATCATATCCGCCAATTGAAACCATGAGCCGCATGTAGTTCACATCTTCAGTATGATAGTACATGGAAACATCACTGATGTTGTCATTGACACCAAGTGCAAGTTCGATGGCTGACAGTCTTGTCCATGCCACCTCGGGAATAATGAGGGCATTGGTAAGTTGTGTTGTTGCCCACACCTGTATTCCCACATCTAACACGTCCACTACAAAAGCTGCTTCCTGTGCGGTAAGGAAATCAATGTCGGTAATTTCAGTCGGGTTGTAGCCATCAAACATGATTTCATTGTCCCATGCCTTTGCCCAATCTAATCCCTTGTTGCTTGAAAAGTAAAGGTCATCGTAACCAATAATCACATTATCCCAGTTGTATGGATTCACTTTGTAAGGTGTGTTGAAACGATTGGTCTTGTTCTCAATTCCCTCTTCCACTTCATCAGGATAGATGGTGCCGCTGTATGGGAAACCATCATAAGATCCATCGAAATAGAGTTTGCCATACTGGCTTTCGGTGTACCTTTCTGTTCCAGATTCGCCCAGTGAGTTCAGGTACACTTCAAAACCATCTCCTCCTTGTATGTTTTCATCCACTGAAGTTCCGTCAACGGCAAGGCTCATGATGGTGCCATTATCCTGCGCGCCACCTGCTGCTTCTAAGGTGTACAAATAGTGATTGTCAACTCCCAGGTGATAAAACTCTGTGATGTGCAATCCATAGTTTCGGTTCGACCAGTTAGCACCCCCATCATCGCTTACATACACTCCGCCATCTGTTCCGGCTATAAGGGTACCGTTATAGGGATTTTTTTCAAGAGCATGCCAGTCTGCATGAACATCACCATCACTTGTCCAGTCCGAAAATTGAGACCACGTGCCCGCCAGACCAAGGCCTGCTGAAAACCAAAGATTGACACATCCATAATAAAGCATGGTAGCCACGTCATCAGCAGCATAAAAAGCCATGCAGTATTCTCCTTGTCCTTTGTCTTCTGGGTCTTCAGGGTCGGTGGAGGCCGAGAGGTTATAGCTACCGTTGGTTTGCAAATTCCAGTTTGTGGCCTGATCAGTAGAAAGATAAATTCCGTTTAGGCTTCTGTCATCATGAATGAAAACAGAGTAAACCCAATCGGGTGCGGCAGGAGTTACTTCAAGGTCAACCCTACGGGTGTTGGTCTCAGTCACGCCATTGTTGGCTCCGGAGAATTCATCGTCACCACAACATTTGCGGTAAATCTGGTCGTCACCTGAGGCGTACACAATGCTGGTATCGGTGGGATGGTATTCCACATCGAAGATTCGATTATCAATTATTTCTGTGTTGGTTTCCCAACCATCCGTTGTATGGAAGAGACCCCATGTGGTACACGCGTACATCTCCTGGAAATTCTGCGGATTAAACAATAGCTTGTAGCCGTAGGCCAGTTCGCTCCTTTCGAAGGCAAGGGATGTCACGGTCCATGTGGCGCCCTGGTCAGTGGTTTTGTAAATGCCGATGGAGGGCAGGCCACTGTTGAATGGATCGCCTGTGAGGATGTAGATTTCATTTTCGTTGGCGGGGTTCACCGCTATGCCGCTGATGGACAATAGCGGGAAACCGCTGGTGAGATTTTCCCAAGGGTTATCCCACACTCCCGGAAAGTAAATGCCCGAGTTGTCCGTTTTCCAAAGGCCACCACCTGAAGCACCCACAAACCAGGTGTCCTCATCAAACACTTGTATGCAATTGACACGGCCTGTGCCGCCAGTAGTAAAATCACTGTCATAATCAGGCCCGTGGGGACCCACAAAATCCCATTCACTTCCTGTGGTCTCAGTCATGCTTTTCAATTGCATGTAAGCATCCATGTTTGCCGCGCCATAGTTAATCATGTAGCCTTCCTTGTCAAGGTGGTTTTCCCATACCAGGTTGGAACGTTCAAACTGTTTGTATCCCTTTACCGCAGGAATGCCCGAAGGATAAAATTCAGTGCGCTGCTCTTGTTCCCATTGGGAGTATTTCACACGGTCATCTTTTTGCTGCTGTGCAAAAGATGAAACGGATGAAAGGAAGATGAGCGTGAAGGAAAAAAGTAAGGTGTGTTTCATTTGGTAGTGGCTTTTACAACACCACAAATTTCGTTGGGCAATGAGGAGAAGGGATTACCCAAAAAGGGGTAACGAAAACCTACGGAAAAACAAGAAATAGTCGCATCGAAATCGGAAATACTACTGCGATTCAAATACGAAAAAACAACCCCTCACGATTGAAAAATCGGAGGGGTTGCCATTATGATTTGAGATGCGTTATTTGTTGTTGAGCAATTGCATAAGCTCATCCAGTTTGGGTGAAAGTATGATTTCAGTTCTTCGGTTGCGGGCCCGCCCCTCAGGAGTGTCGTTTGTCGCGCGGGGCATGAATTCGCCTTTGCCTGAAGCAGTCAGCCGTATAGGTTCAATTTTCATGTCGTTGGTCAACACGCGAACTATGTCCGTGGCGCGGGCTACGCTGAGGTCCCAGTTGTCTTTGTACACAGCAGTCTTGATGGGAACGTTGTCGGTGTGGCCTTCAATCAGAACATCAATGTCAGTGTTTTTGCCCAACACATCGCCCAACAACTTGATGGCTTCTTTTCCTTTAGTTTCCACCGTGGCACTGCCCGATTTGAAAAGGAGTTTATCACTCATCGAGACATAGACTTTTCCGTTTTTGATTTCCACTTGCAATTCTTCCGAATCGAAGCCCAACAGAGCATTGCGAAGTATGTCGTTCAGCCGCTGCGTAATGCTGTCTTGCCTGGCAATGATGGCTCTCATTTCAGCCAATGCTCTTTCGCGTTCCGAAAGGAGTTTTTCCTTTTCGTTCAGCTCCGAAGCTTTCCTTTTTAATGTTTCGTCAAACTGTGCAGCCTGGCTCAGGTTAAGGTTCGACAAATCACCATACTGCAATTTCAAATCAGCCACTTCAGCATTTTTCTTTTCGATTTCTTTTTGCATGGCTTCGTTTTGAGCGCGCAGATCGGCAGTCGTAGATTTTTCAGTGGCCAGGTCCGAGCAGAGTTGGTTACGTTCATTGTACACCGCTTCGGTGCGTTTGCTCATCATCGGTTTTCTTTCGGGCGCAGTCGTTCCGCATTGGTGGATAGGTGCACATGAAGCCATCAATAACGTTATGGCAAAAAGGGTAATTAATGTTCTCATAGTTTTTGGTTTTGCTTTCGGAACAAAGCTACTTCTTTGAAAGCATAACCCCTGGGAGAAACCAATTAGTTTGCAACAACTCCAAGCAGCGTCAGGCACTTCCGGGAAGGTCCTGTTTTCGATTTACTCCTTAATGAATTTCGCCCTCACCACTTTCCCGTTTTGACTTGCACTCAGCACATAAAGACCCGGAGCCAGACTGCTCACATTAACTGTGTTGTTAGAAATAGAAAGCACAAACTCTTTTCCATCCAAAGCACAAATTAAAATTGAACTTACAGCTGCACCATCCAATTCAAAATTCAATACATCATGCACCACGGTCTGATAAAGTTGAAGCCTATTTGAGTATAGGATCTCATCAACAACCTTCGCTTCATCTACCAGGAAACGACATACATGAAATTCGTTGCCGTTGGGATCATCTTCTGCAATTGCCCATCATGCGGCCAAAATGTTTCCGTCAGCCTGGATGGCAATTGATTCACCGTGGTAAGTATCAACATCTTCTGATGTAAGTACCACGCCTTCTTCACCAAAAGTTTCGTCAAGGCTTCCGTCAGAATTATATCGCAGGACGGAAGTCACTATTCCGAAGTCCGCATTTGCAGTGCCAACGACAAGAAATTTTCCGTCATCCTGGAGCACAAGGTCACGGGCAATATCAAATCCATCACTTAACACAACGGTTGTTATTCCATCAATTCCAAAACTTGTGTCAAGAGTTCCATCTGAATTAAAACGAACTACTGTTGGATTGTATCCGCTTCCGGTGTCTGCCGAAACAGCGCCCACATATTTTCCGTCTTCCTGCACAGCCAGCGAAGTTGGATACCTGAGGATTGGTACGAATGTGAATGTCGCCACTCCATCACCATCGAATTGATTGTCAAGAATTCCATCACTGTTCAATCGGAGCAGGGCTAATTCAAAATCATCGGCACTGGATTGCACAAATACCATGATGTCTCCATCGGGAAGAACCTTCATGTCTTTTGCCATGTCATCATCTTCACTCAACTCGTAAGTGAATATGCCGTCTTCTGAAAATGTCTCATCCAATAAACCATTGGCAGTGTAGCGAAGCACGGTCAAGTCATAAAATCCTCCCAAAACAGATTGACCGCACACCAGGTTTTTTCCGTCAGGCTGGTAAGCAACGGATTGTGAATAATCGAGTGTGCCACTAACCATTGTCACCGCCAATCCATCGTCAGAAAAACTCAGATCGGGTGTGCCATCCTCGTTGAACCGGAACACTGCATAGCTCAAATCATATTCGGGGTTCTGTGATTGAGCGGCAAACAGAATCTTTCCATCGGGTTGAATAATTAACGGATGAACCATTTCAGCAAATGATGTGAGGTTGACATCTATGGAAGCAAATCCACCTGTTCCGAAATCTGTGTCAACACTTCCATCAGCATTGAAGCGCACAACAGTGGGATTGTGGTCGCTGACATTCAAATCCCAACGCCCAAAGCCGAAGACAAGAATTTTTCCATCGGGCTGCACGGCCATTCCTTGCACACGTTCGTTGCCTGTACCGACTGCCGTTCATGCGCAACCTCCGTTGCCGAAACTTTCATCTATCGCTCCATCATACTGTGCGGAAGAAGTATGATAAGTTAATAGTCCGAGGGCGATTGAGCTACAGAATTTGCCAAAAGGAAATGTCATAAAGTGTTTCATTGTGAAAGAAATTTACTAATGTCAAATCAAAGGGGAGGAGAATGATGGGTTCAAAGGCGAGTCAGGAACATCCCATGTCAAATAGCCGCACACACATTCCCGAACACACCTGTGAAGATGAGCAGGTCGCCCACATTCACAGAACCGTTCCCATCCATATCCTGCAAGCCGCAGTCAGATACACAACCAAATGCTCCGCTAAAAAGTAGCAAGTCAGCAACGTTCACCACACCGTTGTTGTCGAAGTCGCCCAGACAAGTGATTGCTGTTTCAAAAACAGGTTGATGAAATCCTTGTGTGATTTTGATATTTCCATTTACTCCGGTAGCAGTAATTACTTCGCCCACGGTGCAATCGTTTTGAAGCGTGGCTCCTGAATATGAAAATCCGGAAGAGGAGATTACGCTGCGCTCAATACTCTGTGAGAAAGAGTTTGCCGGTTGCAATAAGAGAAAGTTTGCAAGGAGGCAAAAAGTGATTGTGAGTTTTGTTGTCATGAGTTCATTTTTTTTGCGTTGAATTTTCTACCTGGATATTGCAAATCGAGAAATTGAATTGTCCCTCCATTTCACATTGAGAATTTCGTTTGCAGGATTTGGAAAAAGTGAAATTACATTTTGTGCTGTTTCTGATTCATTCACTGCATTTGCATCTTCATACAATAATCTGCTTACTGAAAAATCCGGCTGGTTGGTTTCTTGATTCCACATTTGACCGATCACTACTACCTTACCATCAGCCTGCTGTTTTATATTTTTCAGGTAGTAAGCGTCTGCATCGATATAAGCTGTGCCGTCTTCACCGAAGGAAGGATCAAGTTCGCCACTTGCAATTCCATCTTCTCCAAATGAGGTGTCAAGGCTTCCATCCGGATTCATTCTTATCAACGTTGGGAGATATTGGCCATGACGTGTTCGATTATTTTGATGATGTGGTGTGCAACAATGCATCGATTTGTTTTTGTTGTGCCTCCATCTTACTCGTGAGTTTTTCATTTTCCATTTTCAGTTCCTGCACCGCATTGATGAGCATGTACGTGAAAGCCGAAGAATCAACGCTCAAGTAGGTTCCTTTTGTTCCATCTGTCAATTCCATTTCATTTTCATTGACCATGCTCGCAGAAATCCTTTGTAGGTCTTGCGCAATAACTCCAACATGTTCCACCGTGGTATCGTGGCCTGTCTGTGCGATGTAGTGATAAGTAATCGGCTCCACCTTCAATACTTCATTCAAACCTTGAGTGAAGGGCTGCACATTTTCCTTCAATCGCGCATCGCTGGTTGAAGCCCATGAACCACCACCGGCTTTGGCCGCGGTGCCGTTCACAGTCAATTGCCATAATGGTGTTGAGGTTTGCCCGATGGCCACGTTGCCTCCGTTACCATTGATGAATAGTGGTGAGGTGGCGCCATCGTTGCGTGCCATTATTTCGTTTGTGTCCATTACGATGTTGTTATCATCTACATCTCCTGTGATCAAATAACCGTGTGCCGTAAGAGAAGCATCGCTCCCACCAACAATATGAAGCTTGGTGTATGGTGTTTCAGTATAGATGCCGACATTTCCGTCCGGGTGGATATACAATCCTTCCTCCAAAGCTGACGTCAACAGCAATGGTATACCACCGGATGAGCGAATGGTAGATGCATCCTCATCCACACGGAAGGTCAATTGGTTCTTAAATTCATCATTATTAAAATCAAGGATAATTCTGCTGGAATTCATACTGTCCTTGACATGCAGCAGATTTCCTGATGCCCACGAGGTGCCGAAACTACTTTGGACTGTCCCGGGTGCTTTTGTACCTATTCCCACTTGGGTGGTATTGGAATTTGAACTGAAATACATGCGGTCAATGTCATTTGTTTTAATGTTGAACGCGTGAGCATCCGTTGTCCCAATGAAATTTTCATTAGAGTTAGTGCCTTCATTTCCTGTAGTTCCCCATGCACGGATAGCATCTCCTGAAGAAAGCGCATAGGGCACACTCATCATTTGTTGAATGCCCATATTTACAAATCCGCCACCGGTATCTGCTTCCACTTTCAGGAAGCGATTGCCTTCGTGCCAATCAACAGTGGTCATGTTGCCCTGAAGCACTGTTCCGAATCCGACCACGCAATTGAGCAAGCCAAATTCGTTCGTGACCAATGAGTGCGTCTCCTGATATTTAATAGTGGCGAAAATTGCAGTGGTAAGCGTGAATCTCATGGTAACATTCGCATTAGCCATGATGTCGCCATTGCCATCACGAATCACCGCCTGGTAGTTGAAGCCTTGCGGGGCTTGTGCGTGACTACTTAGCGAAAGGATTAAAAGTAGAAAAATGATGGAGCATATGTGTTTCATTGTCGTAAATTTTTTTATGACGACAAAGCACGATGAGAAATGAGAGGGTGGGATTACCCAAAAAGGGTCAACGCTCAGACAAGCCGCTCTTTGAGAACCTGCAACACAAAATGAGCGCAAATGCGCACGAAGAATTTCAACTCATCATCTCAACCAGAACAGGGAACGACCGTTTCGGATTAATGAAATAGTGCGACTGGAAGCCGGCAGCAACTACTCTACCGCCACCTTCTTCGTCACACGCATCCCATTTTCTTCGATATGCAGTACATAAATTCCTGCTTCAATAGAAGAGATATCGAGTGTTCTGTCGCGCATCACACTTTCATTCAACACAATTTTTCCGGTGATGTCGGAGAGGATGATTGTTGCGTGGGATGAAATGCCTTTGATGGAAATAAAGTCACTTGCGGGGTTGGGATATATTTCTGCGTTAATGGATATAGTTTCACCTACGTTATCGCCAATTGCGGGGTGAGCATATTTAGCAATGAAGCCTTCAGAGTCACCCGTGGCGACAACGGAATTCACGTCATCATTCTCAGGGTCAAGGAAACAGCCATAGGCAAACACACCCATTGAAAAGATGTACCCATCATCCACCATGATGCTAATGCCTGCATTGTAAGAGTTGTTGCCTTGACGCGTTGCCCATAGGTATTCACCATCGGTATTGAGCACACTTATGAAGCCATCAAAGTCTCCGTAAACGGAAATGTTTTGCACCCCATCAGACGGGTCGAAATCGCAAGTGGTTTGAAACAATCCACAGACATAAACATTGCCATCAGCATCTACATCCATGTCTGTCGGATGGTCCGTATCGGCACCACCTAAACTTGATACCCAAAGGAAGGTGCCGTCAGGTTGCAGCTTGCTGATGAACACATCGCGGTTGCCAAAAGCAGTTACCTCAGCAGTACCAGCGCCCACTTCGAAATCAGCCGTGCCATCGAAACGGCCTGTGTGGTAAATGTTGTTTTCACTGTCGGTCTCTATGGCTACACCCTGGTCTTGCGAGCCATCGCCATATTGTTGTGCCCATATTAATTCTGCATCGTGGTTGAGCTTCACCACAAATGCTGTAAAGCCTGTGCCCACGGGTGTCATTAGATTTTCGTTTATACCGGGGTCGCAATCCATGGTGTCGGTAATGGTACCTGTGATGAGGATGTTTTGTTCGCCATCCCTGGTCATGTCGTAAGGTAATTGCGAACCGACACCTCCCAATTGTTTGGCCCAAACAAATGCGCCATCACCTGTCCACTTCACTATAAATACATCTACTGAAACATCATTCACTAACGGGGTCAATTCGGAGACTCCATCACTTGGATCAAAATCTACGGTGTATTCGAAATAGCCTGTAAATATCAAATCGCCTGCATCGTCCATAACCATTGCCGTGGTCACTTGTTGCTGAAAACCGCCAAAGAATTTTGCCCACACCAATGCACCGGTGGAAGAATACTTAGCCACATAAGAATCGTGAGCTCCTTGTGAAACTGCCTCGAGAGTATTGTCTCCCGGGTCGAAATCAACGGTGCCTTCAAAGTCGCCTGCTATATAGATGTTGTCATCAGCATCTAACAACAACTCATTGACGAAGACTTGCCCCTTGATGTGTATGCCCCATATAAAATCTCCGTCATAGGTAGTTCGAATAATACAAGGATTGTGGACGCCAACAGTAACGGTGAACTCCTGAACGCCATCTGCCGAAAAGTCCACGTCTGCAGTTTCGCGGAAGCCGCCTGCTATTATCAAATCGGAATTGGCGGCTTTCACCGTTTTGTAAAAGCCTGTAAGAAAGGTGCCATTAAAAGCTTTGCCCCATTGGTAAGCAAAGTTTTGTGAAGAAACACAGAACGAGATGATTAATCCGCAAAGGGTAAGAGTAGATTTTATTCTCATATATTTGAATTAATTGGAATGTAAAAGTATCGCATTGATTTGTTGTTGTTGCTTCTCGAGCATTGCTTTCAATTCTTTCATAGAAATTTTCAATTCTGAATTTTCAATCTTCAATACTTCAATCATCTCCTGTTGTTTCCCGATTTGCATCGGGACTTCGCTTCGCTCAGCGAGCATTCTCAAATCGTCATTTTCATTTTGAAGTTCTTCGACTTTCTCATTCAACTGTTGAACACTCTTCACCAACGGCACCACAAACTCAGAATACCTGATGGAATAAAAATCCGTTTCGTTTTCGGGTTTCGTTATGCCTGAAAAATCTTGTCCCATTTCTTCCAGCAATTTATCTACATCTTGTGCAAGAAAACCTGTGTAGAGAATTCCTTCGTGGCCTTCAATGAAATTGTAGTTGACGGGTTTTAGTTTTTTGATGAAGTCCAAACCAAGTGTTGAGGGATTGATGTTTTTTTTCAGTCGCGCATCGCTGAGGTTGCTCCATGCTACTTGTCCTGCTATTTGAGTGACACTGGTGTTGCCAATGCGCACATGGTTGCTGCCGACTACTGCTGCCTGGTAACCAATCGCGGTTGAGTTTGTAATTGTACCCGTGGAGCCTTCTGCACTATAGCCAAGAAATGTGCAATCGCCACCGGTGGTCTGACTACCACCCGCATCGAAACCGATGGCGGTGTTGTTTGAAGCCGTTGCATTTAAAAGTGAATGGGTGCCAACAGCAGTGTTGTTATTGCCCGATATGTTTTCTTCCAGCGCCAGTTCGCCCACCGCTGTGTTGTTGTCACCCGTTTCATTGTCTTCCAATGCATGCCAACCCAGCGCGGAGTTATTTCCGCCAGTAGTGTTGTATACAAGTGCAGCCCGTCCTATGCCGGTATTGCTGTAGCCGGTATTTTCACGGAGTGCTATTTCACCACAAGCTGTATTTCCGGAACCTTCTACATTGTCCTGAAGAGCGTTGTTGCCAATAGCAACATTGGCCAGTCCGTTGACATTGCTGCGCAGGGCATCATTGCCTATTGCTACGTTGCTGAAACCTGTTGTATTTGAGTAGAGTGTTTCATGGCCGATGGCAATGTTCGAACTTCCGGTGGTGTTGTATAGAAGCGCTTCATTTCCCACTGCGATATTGTTGTTGGCGGTTTCACCCCAAAAAAGAGTGGCATAACCAATGGCAATGTTGTTGTCTCCGGTCATATTGTGATACAGGGCACTTGCCCCAAGAGCCACATTCTTGATGCCGGTGGTATTGTCATGCAGCGCATTATTTCCGAAACCATTGTTGTAGTCTCCGGTGGTGTTGCCCTTGAGTGCGTTGCATCCAAAGGCCGCATTAAAATCTCCAGTCGTGTTGTATCGCAGCGCATCGTGTCCCAACGCATTGTTGCACACCCCATTGGTGTTGTCGTGCATGGCATAACTGCCCACCGCAGTATTAATGTAGCCCGTAGTGTTGGCGTACATGGCTTCATGGCCAATGGCGGTATTGTTGTAGCCGGTTGTGTTACTCGTCAGCGATTCATTTCCTATGGCTGTTACATTGTTGCCAATGGTTATTGAATTGGCCGCCAAATGACCAAAGCTGAGATTGTCTTCCACATGGTCAATGCGACCTGCATTTTCATTGTTCACGCGAAAGGCGAGTGGACTATTGTCCGTGGTTCCTATAAAATTCTCTGTGGGATTGGTGCCCTCATTTCCAGAAGTTCCCCATGCGTTGAGCGCATCAAGTGCGGACAGCGCATAGGGTACACTTACCAACTGCTGAATGCCCGTTTCTACAAATCCCCCTCCGGTATTCACTTCTACTTTCAGGTAACGTTCGCCACTGTTCCAATCCACAGTGGTCATGCTTCCCTGTAGCACGGTTCCATCACCAACCACACAATTGAGTAATCCAAATTCATTGGTCACCAGAGCTTGTGTTTCCTGGTACTTGATGGATGTGATCGCGGTGTTTGAAATTTGAATGGTGAACTTCATGGTGATGTTTGTATTTGCCATGATGTCTCCATTCGCATCACGAATCACTGCCTGGTAATTGAAGCCTTGTGGTGCCTGCGTGTAACTTTCAATAGAAAGAAAAGAAAGCAGAAAAAGAATTGAGCATAAGTGTTTCATTGGCGTAATTTTTTGCCGACAAAGCACAAGGAGAAAAGTGGAGATGGGATTACCCAAAAAGGGGTAACGCTCAGACAAGACGTTCTTTGAGAACCTTCAACACCGCTTCGGTGTTGCTGTTCACATGCAGCTTGGCATAAATCCGCTTCATGTGAGAGCGCACTGTTTCAAACGCAAGGTCGAGTGCCGCGGCAATCTGCTTGTAAGATTTTCCCTGTGCAAGAAGTTGGAGAATTTCTTTTTCTCGGGCTGATAGCTGATAGTCGTTTTCTTCTGTGTGCGGAACATGTCTTGTGAAAAGTTCCAGCACTCTGCGCGCTACAAAACCAGTCATGGGCGAACCACCAGCACACACATCTTTTATTGCTTCAATGTATTGCGCAGGCGAAGTGTTTTTAAGAATGTATCCTGAAGCACCCGCGCACACTGCCCGGAAGATATTTTCATCATCCTGAAAAACAGTTTGCATGAGCACCTGCACTTCAGGAAATTTTTTGCGGATGATTTTTACCGCTTCAATGCCACTCATGCCGGGCATTTCAATATCCATGAGTACCACATCCGGCTTACTCACTTCAATGCATTCTTCCAAATCATTGCAATCAACAAATGCACCTGTGCATGAAAACCCCTGTGTGCCGTCAACCACAAACGCCAGGCTTTCGCGCAGCTGCTTGTTGTCTTCGAAGATGGCTACTCGGATTGTTTTTTCTGACATGACAATTATCGGTGAAGCAAAAGTCCACGATTTGCTTTTGCACTTCGTTACCCAAAATGGGTGAATGGCACTTCGCACAAAATTTGCGTTCCGCTGTTTTCTGATGACGTGATATTGAGTTTGCCCTTCATCATCTGCACACGCATTCGCATGTTATCAAGACCGTTGCCTTTTTTGATTGTGCCTGAATCAAAACCTCTTCCATCATCATCAATTTCCAACTTCAACACATTTCCATTTCGTGAAATACTAACGCGGAGGTTTTTACATGTGCTGTACTTCACGGCATTGTTCACTGCTTCCTTGAAGACAAGGTAAATGTCTTTGCGGTGTTCCATTTGCAGTTTGAAGTCGGAGAGTGATTCATCAAAATTGAAATGCAATTCAATATCTGCCGGGCCGCACATTTCCATGGCGAAGTTTTGCATGCGTTTTTGCACATCACCAAACTTGTCGTTGCCAGGTTTGATGGCCCACACAATGTCGCTCATGGAGTCCACCATGCCGCGGGCATTCTCACTTATTTTTTCAAGCAAGGGTTCGTTGTCGGTTTTACGTGTTAGTGCTACTTCACTGTACATGCGGATACTGCTCAACGTAGCCCCTATATCATCGTGAAGGTCGCTGGCAATTTTTTGTCGCAGTGTTTCTACTTTGTGTTTTTGTTGCTGACGATACCTTATCACAGCATAGACAATCGCTACTGCAAACAGCAAAATAAAAATCCTGAACCACCAGGTTTTGTAGAACACAGTATCAATATGAATCTGAAGAGTTTGAAATTCATCGGACCAGATACCATCCGATGTAGTGGTCTTGTATTTTAACACGTAGTCTCCACCAGCCACATTAGTAAAACTGAGTTGTCTGTTCTTTCCGTTAAAAACCCAATCGGGATGAAGGCCTTCCAGCATAAATGCAAACTGGATATTGTCCTGTTGCAAATAATCGAAGGTGTTGAGCGTTATGGTGAAAAAATTCTCATCATACTTAAGCGACAGTTTCTGTTCACTCATCCTGTTCAAATCCATTACTTCATTCAACACACGCAGTTCAGTAATCTGCGCTTTTGGAAATGAAATAAGTTGCTGCAAATTTTCGGGTCGAAACATCACAATGCCTTTCAGCGAAGCCATGCATAACATTCCATCTGATGTTTCAAATGCGTGCTGGAAGTGAAACGAATTGGTGGGCAGTCCATGATGAACATCAAAATATTCAGTCGCTGAGCTAACCGTATTGTAGCGCACAACGCCTGTATTACCAGAGAACCACAACACATCATTTTTGTCTTTCCAAATGTTTCCTACCATTGAGGGAGCTGTTCTTTTTGCAAAACGGACTTTTGAATATTGTTTGGTCTCTTTGTCAAATTTCATTAGCCCCGTAATTGTTCCCACCCAGATTGTACCACCATCATCGAGCATGTCCAGAATTGTATTGTTGGAAGACTGAATTTCAACATTGAGGTTCGGATGTTCTGAAACCGTTTTTTCTGAAGGATGAAACTCGATGATGTTTCCCTTTGAAATTCCAATCCAAATGGTGCCGTTTTCATCTATCACCATTCCACGGGTATTGGAGCCGAAAATTTTATGAACCTCGGGTAAATCATTCCAGTTGTAGAAAGTATCTGTGTCCTCATCATAGCGGGAGAAACCCCTGGATGTAGAAAGATAAATTTCCCCGGATTGGCTCCGTTGAATGTCGTACACAAAATCACCGCGCATTGCTTTGGGATTTTTCGAATCGGGGTAGTAGTTTCTGATATTGCCCGATTCGAAATCGTACCGTGTTAGTCCGCCTGCCGTTCCAATCAACATGTATTTATTGTTTACATTTAGCATCGAGCGAATGGAATTGTTAGCTAAAGTTTCTTCGGTCTCAGTCTTGTTATTGAGAGAAGTGAATGTTTGCGTTTCACGGTCCAGAATCGAAACCCCATCCACTGTCCCAATCCACAATCGGCCCAAGGGGTCTTCTGCAAACACTCGTGTCCAATTGCTGAGAAGTACCTCATCAATTTCTGCTTCATCAATCCCATCAGGCCGTTCATAGTTGATGAAAGATTGTTTTGTAAGATTGAAATACAAAACTCCCGATGTGTGCATTGCTAACCAAATGGTGCCATCGGCATCTACATAAATACTTCGCGCTGAACGGGTGTTATCGAACGCGGTTATGCTTGGCTTGTCCTTGAGATGCAGAAATGAATTTGTACTTTCATCAAAACGCGATAAGCCCGAAAGACTGGTTGATACCCAAATATTTCCCTGGTGGTCCATAACCAGTTCAGCCATTTGGTTCTGCATGTCGCCCCTGGAATAAGCGTTTATCTCAGAATAAATATGGAGTGCACTACTGTTTGAATTTCTTCGCTCGATGGTTCCATCTCTATAAGCCGTCCAAATATTTCCGATGTTATCCACCAGCACATGACCAACCCTGTTGGAATACAATTTCTGCCAACCAGCCGATGATGATGTCCAAATCTCAGGTGCTAAACTTGTTGCGTCAAGAACCCAAAGACCTGCACCATTAGTTGCGACATAAAGTTTATTCTTATCAAAAAAGAAATCAGCAATACTTATGCTGTCCAGCTCAGCAAGTTGTGGTTGAAGAACAGAAACGCGCTGGAGAAATTCATCCGAATTTCTCTTCACAAACAAACCCTGCGATGTACCAATCCACAACGTGTGATTCATGTCCTCCTCAAGACAATGCGGCACAACAGTTTTTTCTTCCAATCCGGGTGGATGAAAATTGTTAAAGGTGTTTGTTTGAGAATTGAAATGCGCCAACCCATCGAGAGTGCCAAACCACAACTCACCACTTGATGTACACAGGCTGCTGCGAATTTCACTGTCGCAAATGGATAAACTATCAAGCGGGTCGTTGCTGAAAACCTTAATGTCATACCCATCATACCGATTCAATCCGGCCCTTGTCCCAAACCACATGTAGCCGGTTTTGTCACGTATTATGGTGTTCACATACTCATGCGAAAGACCATCGGCTGAGGTAATTTTGTTGAAGCGGATAGAGCCGAATTGCGCGCTGAGGGAATGGTTGGTAAAATTGAAACTGATCAACAACATTGTTGAACGAATCAAAAACAGGAAAGTGTAATTCCATCCTTTGCACATACCAGCAGCAAGAATAGAGCGAACGGTTGGAAGCGGCTTTCTGGAGGCTTACGAAAGCTTTGGTAATTGCAAGTAAGGAAAGGCAAATGTTTGTTCAACATTCAATTGTGCAGTAATGGAATTAGAAGACATCTCAAAAATGAATTGTGGTGCTCAACTAACGCTTTCTCTATTCAACGAGAAAAATCATTCCTCAATCCTCGAGAGCCTTTTCCCATTTACTCACCGCCACTGTAGCCACGGCATTGCCGACAACGTTGGTTGCACTTCGGCCCATGTCAAGTACGTGGTCAACACCCAGCAATAGCAGAAGTCCAGCCTCGGGAATGTCGAACATAGCTAATGTTCCCGCTATCACCACCAGCGATGCGCGTGGCACTCCGGCAATTCCTTTACTAGTCACCATCAGCACCAGAAGCATGGTGAGTTGGGTGCCAAGGCTCATCTCAATTCCGTAGCTCTGCGCAATAAAAATGCTGGCGAAAGTCATGTACATCATGGAGCCATCCAAGTTAAATGAATAGCCAAGCGGCAACACGAAACTTGTGATGCGATTCTTGCAACCAAAGCGTTCCAATTCTTCAAGAAGTTTTGGATATGCTGCTTCGCTCGTACTTGTGCTGAAAGCAATGAGCAGCGGTTCGCGAATTCTTCTTATGAGATTGAAAATTCTTTTGCGTACTAAAAGAAATCCTGCAAACAAAAGGATGCTCCAAAGCAGCAACAGCCCTAAATAAAATTCACCAATGAAGATGGCATACGTACTCAGCACGCCCAATCCTTTTTTGGCAATCACGGCTGTCATGGCCGCAAACACAGCGAACGGTGCTGCATACATTATATAAGTTGTAATCTTCAACATAATGTGGCCAACTATGTCCATGGCTTTCACCACAGGCAAGGCTTTTTCGCCAATGGCCGCAGCCGCCACCCCGAAGAAGATTGCGAAAATTAGTATCTGCAAAATCTCGTTGTGTGCCATTGCTTCAAAAATGCTCTTCGGGATAATGTGTGTGATGAAATCTTTGAGCGTAAGGGCTGCTTTGTCCACTCCTGTTTCCATTCCTGCAAACGGGCGGTCGAGGTCCACATGAAGGCCGGGTTGAAAAAAATTGACCAACAAGCCACCCAATAAAAGCGATAGGAACGAAGCACAGATAAACCACAATAAAGTTTTTCCTCCAATGCGCCCCACTGATTTAATGTCGCCCAGTTTTGCAACTCCCGCTACCAGTGTTGCAAAAACCAGTGGAGCAATAATCATCTTGATAAGCCGCAGGAAAATATCTGTAAGAATGGAGAGGTATTCAAGTATGGATTTCAGTTGCTTGTTTTCGGGTTCCACAATCTTCGCTGCTTTTTCCAGTGCGGCACTTAACGAAGGATTTTTCTTTTCCGACTGAATCACCTTCATCAGGTTTTCCCATTTCGTTTTTGCGTCTGAGGTGCTGTCGGCAAGAGCCGCATTTATTTTTTCCTTAAACGGGGTGCCGGTGGAAATCACCCCGAGACTATCAGCAGTGGCAGCAATAGCCTCTTCATAAGATTTCTTTTCGTCAACGGGATATGCCACGTTGAGCCACCATCCGCACAAGATGCCGAGCAGCAGCGCAATGAAGATCCAGAGGGTGAGGCGGTTTGATTTTTTCATATTGATGTCACGCTGATTTTTGTCAGCGGGCAAAGTAGGGCAATTTGCAACGAAGTATTTTTGACCATGCAATTCTTCAAATCAACATTCCAATCTCTATCTGGACCAAATCAATAAATCAACACATGCTTACTGACACCACCAGCCTTCATCTCGAAAAAGTAGTAGAAGAAGCCGAAGATTTTCTTCCACTTCTGGGAACCGACCACGTTGAACTTTATGTAGGCAATGCCAAACAAGCCGCTCATTACTATATGAGTGCCTGGGGCTTCCAGCCACTTGCTTACTGTGGCCTGGAAACCGGAGTGAAAGACCGAGTGAGTTATGTTTTGCAGCAAGACAAGATTCGTCTGGTGCTTACATCACCGCTTGTTCCCGGTGGTCCCATCAACGAGCACATCACCAAACATGGCGATGGGGTAAAAGTCATTGCAATTTGGGTGGATGATGCAACTGATGCGTGGCATCAAACTACAACACGCGGAGGCGTGTCGTGCATGAACCCCGAAGTGCGCGAAGACAAGAACGGCAAAGTGGTTCTGTCAGGCATTCACACGTATGGTGAAACGCTCCATGTTTTTGTGGAACGAAAGGATTACAAGGGACTCTTCATGCCAGGCTATCGCGAATGGAAACCTGCGTACCAACCAACTTCGGTTGGATTGAAATTCATAGACCACATAGTCGGCAATGTGGGATGGAACGAAATGAACAGGTGGGTGGAATTTTATGGAAAGGTGATGGGCTTTGCACAAATTATTTCGTTTGACGACAAAGACATTTCGACCGACTACACCGCGCTGATGAGCAAAGTGATGAGCAACGGAAATGGTCGAATCAAATTCCCCATCAACGAACCAGCCGAGGGAAGAAAAAAATCACAGATAGAAGAATACATCGAATTCTACCAGGGAGCAGGAGTGCAGCACGTTGCACTCGCCACTGACAATATCATTGAAACCGTAACCCTGCTGAAAAAAGGCGGAGTAGAATTTCTGTACGTTCCTGAATCGTATTACGATGATGTATTGGATCGAGTAGGAAAAATTGACGAAGACCTTGCACCGCTCAAGGAATTGGGAATACTGATTGATCGCGATGATGAAGGCTATCTGTTGCAACTCTTCACCAAACCTGTTTTAGATCGCCCCACAATGTTTTTTGAAATCATCCAGCGCAAGGGAGCAAAAAGTTTTGGTAAAGGAAATTTCAAAGCATTGTTCGAGGCGATTGAAAGGGAGCAGGAGGCCAGGGGAACTCTTTAAGGAAAATCTTTCACATTGTTGCTTTATTTAATGAGCAGGCGAATGCGAAAATCAGATAATCCTGAAAATCCCCTACTTTTGAACACCAAAAAACAAATAATATGAAGAAAATTTACACTGTTCTATTGACTGCTACTGCCTTGTTCAACAGCGCTGCATCCTATGCTGAAACTCATATCGTCACTCAGTCAGCATTAACGTTTTCACCAGCTGTTCTATTAGTTGAAATTGGCGACATCATTGAATGGCAATGGACTGGTGGCACACACACCACCACCTCCCTCATCATACCTGCGGGTGCTGATGTCTGGGACGCGCCACTCACTATGGGCAGCCCTACGTTTTCCTACACGGTAGAAGTGCTGGGCAATTATTCCTACAAATGCACTCCGCATTTCGAGATGGGTATGGGTGGAGGTTTCCAGGCGGTGGCTGTGTCGGTTAATCCAGTGGGTTATGCACCGGCAGAATTTAACGCTGGCATGGATCAGCACCACACACTGCACGTCAACATCAGCAATTTCAACCACGCACTCACCTCACTTAAGATGATTGATCTGAGCGGCAAACTTGTGGCTACCCTGCTGAATGAGGAACTCGCGGCTGGCGAACACCAATTGCATTTTGATCTTTCATCGCAGCCCATAGGCATCTACTTTGTTCGTATGGAGCAATCCGGCAAAGTGGTAACGCGAAAAGTTCTGGTGAACTAGCTTCTGCTGCACAAGGATTTAAAAAGCGCAACAGGCATGCTAAAAGCAAGCCGTTGCGCTTTTTCTTTTTGGTGATGAAGATGTATCGGGAAGTCCAGATTTGTGCTACCCACAAACCAGATTGTCAGCGCCATGAGCTTTAAAAATCTTGCTTTACCTGCTCCGATTCATCGGTGGTCCGGTTTTATTAAGGGATGCCACCTGATTGCTGAAACCAGGAGTTTTTCCACAAGGCTCTGCGAGCAACAATAAGTCATTCCACACGTTTCGGGATTTCCCACGTCACAGTGTGGTCAACAACCAGCAACTTTCAAACGACCTCCATAAGCAATTACCTTCGTCCCTCCCAACATGCACTGGAACAAATCATTGATACCCGTACTGATTTTAATGATGGCCTGTAGCCCGCAAAAGGTGGATGACAACAGTACGGGCGAAATTCTCAAAGCGCTGGAACCGGGCGATTTTCGTGGAGTGAACATGGGCGATCTACCCGATGAAGTGATGAGCGTGGAAGGAAAAAATTATGTCTATGCGCTGCCTGATGAGCTCACTTATCGCATTCCGCTCGATCAGCAGGATAGCACCTGGTATGAGATAACTTACAATTTTAACGAAGAGGGATTGTACGATATCATGCTGGAAATTTATCCCAAGGACGATTCACAACGTGTAGCGCTTGCTGATGATTTCGGGAAACTCTATCAACAACGCTATGGCACACCAGCACACGATGGAAACTATCTTAAATGGAAAGTGATGACAGCCAAGAACGGGCGCATTGTGCGCATAGTGATGAATGATTCTCTTGAAAAAAACGGGATCCCTTACCTGAAGATTAATTTCAATGAGTACAACCGCTGAACACAATTTGCGGGTGGAGGAACTCACCATTGGGTTTCGCTCGCATGATGAAATTATCCCCGCAGTAACTAAGATTTCTTTTACCGTAAAACCGCGCGAGACACTTGCTCTTGTGGGTGAAAGCGGTTCCGGCAAATCCGTTTCATCACTTGCGCTAATGGGATTACTTCCCGATAAAGTTGCGGTAATACAACACGGTGAAATTCATTTCGCGGATATGGATGTATTGAAACATCATAATAAAAACGCGGAGAAGAAAAACCTTCGTGGTGGTCACCTCGCCATGATTTTCCAGGAACCCATGACCGCCCTCAACCCAGTGATGCGTTGTGGCAAACAGGTGGCCGAGATGCTTCGGAAGCACAACAAGTTTTCGGCACAGGATGCAATGCGCAGAACCATAGAGCTCTTTGATGAAGTGCATATTCCAGAACCGAAAAAAGCATTTTTGAAATACCCATGGCAGATGAGTGGCGGCCAGCGCCAGCGTGTCATGATTGCTATGGCCGTTAGCTGCGAGCCTTTTGTCCTCATTGCTGATGAAATCACTACGGCACTGGACGTCACAGTGCAGAAATCCATACTCGAATTATTGAAATCACTACAACAGAAACACGGTATGGCTATAATTTTTATCACCCACGATTTGGGAGTTGTACGTGAGATAGCTGACCGCATCATAGTGATGCGAAAAGGAGAAATTGTAGAGCAGGGCACAAGGGATGAAATTTTTTCTAACCCTCAACATCCTTACACAAAAGGACTGATGGCTTGCAGGCCGCAGTTGGGAGAGAAAAAAGAAAGGCTGCTGACGATTGATGACTTTGAAAAAAGCAAACAGTATGCAGCCCCCCTGCCGGACGGGCAGGAAGGCAGTAGGCCTTTGCCTCCTGATAACAATCGGGTGGCAGTCACCTTCCCGACAGCAATTGGGAGGCAGTCCGAGAAGTATTCTCCCGGTGAAGTCATTCTAAAAGTGAATCATCTTTCAAAAATCTATCGCCAAACTTCAGGCTTCTTTACTAAAGAAATTTCAGAAACTCGCGCAGTGGATGATATTTCGTTTGACGTTTTTCGCGGAGAAACACTTGGGCTTGTGGGCGAAAGCGGTTGCGGTAAAACCACGTTGAGCAGAATGTTGCTGGGCTTGATTCCGCCTACAAGCGGTGAAATTATTTTCGGTGGGAAAAATATTTCATCACTCGCCAAAAGTGAAATGAGGAAACTGCGCAAAGACATCCAGATCATTTTCCAGGACCCTTATTCTTCCCTCAATCCGCGAATACAAATTGGAGAAGCTTTGTGCGAGCCTATGCGTGTTTTTGGTCTGCATGACTCAGAAAAAAAGAGACAGGAAAAAGCTAGAATGTTACTGCACCGTGTTGGGCTTTCTCAAGAAACAATGGATCGTTTTCCTCACGAGTTCAGCGGTGGGCAGCGGCAGCGGATTGTGATTGCGCGTGCTCTTGCGCTGGAACCAAAATTCATTGTGTGTGACGAAAGTGTTTCAGCGCTCGATGCATCCATACAGGCTCAAGTGCTCAACCTGCTCAACGACCTGAAAAAAGAAATGGGACTTACTTACATTTTCATCTCCCACGATTTGTCCGTGGTCCATCACATGAGCGACCGCATTATGGTGATGAACAAAGGCCGAATTGAAGAGTTGGGCACGCCCGAGGAAATATTTATACAACCACAAACTGCATACACCAAAAAACTGTTGGAGAGTGTGCCGGGCGGGAACCTATAAGTGTCACTGGTACACTTTCCTGACCAGGTCTTTGGTATGACCGATGAACTTCCCATACTTTCACGCCTTCATTGTTGATAAAGAATCAACACCAAGTTTTCCCTTAATAACCAATTTCCAAAATGAAAACACTGCACACTATCCTCTTCATTTCAGCCTTGTTCATCTCTACCATTGCTTCTGCCTCGTGGGGACTTTTCCAGGACTACATCATACTTGATTCAGGCGCAGGCAGCATGTATCAAGCGGGTTCGGCCAATGCTGATCTGGCACCATCATTCATTAATGCTTACTACGGAAACTTTGCTTCTACCGGCACCTTCACACTTGTTGGTGGTGAGATAAAAACGTTTAAGAACGGAAGCTCCAATGTGTGCGGTGGAAAACTATACTATCGCGCCTATCGGACTTGCGATACTCCCGGAGCATTCAACGCTGTGGGTCTCAGTTTTGATTCTAACTTGGGCGGTGGCGACCAGAAATGGGACAACACTACCGCCAACATAAATCTTCTTGGTGGCCTTAACCGATCCGGTACTTATGTAATTGAAGTGTATTGGGAAGCAGAAGGCAACACTACTAACCCCGGAGGATGTGGTGAATTTGTTTATGACAGCAATGCCGGCAACAATTGGCGCGGCTATTTCGATTATTCAATGACCGACAGCTTTACCGACAACAATCATTCAGCATCACCGGTATGGAGTGGTGATACAGGCTCATGGACGGTAGTGGCCAACAGTGATGCATCATCACTAACCGGGACAGAAATCCAGCAGACAAAGACGCTTCGCCTCAACCACACGGTTGCAAGTGGCGGCACACAACACATGCGCACTCCCGTTTCAACCTGGGATAGTCAGCAGCAATGGTCTTGGTGGATGGGACGCAGGGCGCAGGCCGCAACCACTGCCAACCAAGGGCATTTCTGGTTGTATGCCAACGAATCAAACCTTGAATCAGGAACAGTGGATGGTTACCGCATTGTCTTTGGTGACGATATAGGCAACGATGAAGTGAGGCTTCAATCTGTAACCAATGGGGTGGGCACAACAATTCTTACTTCTACCACGGCCATTTCTAATGGAATTACCGACTATGGATTCGCTGTTCTTGTAACACGGGATCCTTCCGGTGTGTGGACATTTAAAACATCCGCACTTCCGCTGGCAAGTGGTGGAGGTGTAACAGTAAATGCGTGTCCTATTTCATCAAGCACCGTCAATCACGGAAGTGTAACAAACACCCTCTACACACCGGGCGGTGCAGGATTCATCGGAGTTGTTGGCATGCACAGTTCAGGCGTCAATGCACGTGCTGCACTCGAAGTGGACAACATTAAGTTCCGTGCAACACATGTTTACCTCGCTACCGGAAGTGCAACGGTGAATGAAGATGACGGCACATATTCCGTTATGGTGAACATCGCGAACCCTTCCTCACAAGTTTCTACCACCGTAACCCTTGTTCACACTGCGGGGGATGCAGGCCGCGTGAATGGTTTCGTTTCCCAACTTGTAACCTTCCCCGCAGGAAGCAGTGCCGCACAAACTGTGGTGCTCACGCTTACTGACAATCCCGATTGTGATGACGTTGCTGAACTCATATTTGAGTTGCAAAGTGTGGCTGGTGGAACGGATGCATACATCGGTGAACCCTCCACACTTTCACTCACCGTGGTAGATGATGATATGGGATATGAAACATGGCTCACCGATGATTTTGAAGATAACAACACCGCGGGATGGACATCCACACCAGCGGCATATTGGGAATCGAGCAACTTCGTTCCATGCAGCGGAACATACTCTGCAAGATCAGCCGATGTGAATGTGGCTTCGCAAAGCAGTTTCACTTACGATGTGGATAGCAAGTGTCTTGATGGTGTATTGACTACCTGGCAATTCAACCTTCGTTACAGCAACGAACCATCACCCAACAATAAATTTCTTGCATTCATATCTGCAAACGAAAGTGACTTGTGGAGTGCAACAGTGGATGGATATGCCGTGGGTGTTAACCCGATTATCAGCGGAGACCCCGACATCATTACCCTATGGCAGGTGGACAACGGAGTGCCAACCACACCCATCGTTACCACATCCATTGATTGGGGAGGGGGAATGAGCGAAGTGGGTTTCCACATCACGCGCAGCGAGGATGGCACCTGGGAATTGATGGTGGATTCAGATGGTGATTTCGACAACCTTGTTTCTTACGGAACAGGCACCAATACCACTTACCGAAACGTTCCTCATTTCGGAGTCCGCTATATCTGGACCGTTTCATTCGATCGCGATCTTGCACTGGATGATGTTTCCCTCACATCTAAAGGATGCCGCTCCATTTATTATTCACAGTCCAGTGGCAACGTGAGCGATCCCATCTGGGACACACAACCGGTTGGAGTTGGCGGAACTATTTTCCCTGGCCGCTATACAAGATTGGTGGTTCAGAGCGGGCACACTGTTACCCAGGATGATCACCTAACCAGCGATGACATCACCATTGAATCAACCGCAGTGTTTAATGCGGGCAGTTTCCGCCACAAGGTTTACGGCAATTGGATAAATGACGGCACTTACAATGCAGGCACAGGCGAAGTTGTTTTCAGGGGAGATGAAAATCAACTGGTGGTAGGAACATCTTCTACCACGTTTAATGACCTCAAGATTGACAACGATGGATTCACCGTGACGCTGGCAACAGCAACGAACGTGAACGATCTGGTTTCACCTGACGAAGGAACATTGAATGCGAGCGGAAACCTCACCCTCATTTCCACATCTGCCACCCAGGCAGCATCCATCGGAGAAATAAAAAGCGGTGCCGATGTGGTGGGAAACCTCACCCTTCAGCGTCATGTTCCAACATGGGTTTACAACGGAATGGGGCAGAACCAGGGAGGCACATGGATCAATCTCGCTGCTCCACTAAATGGTGCGCTCACTCTTGCCGATTGGGATGATGATATGCTTACCACTGGATTCGTTGGATCTGAATATCCGCCTCCCTATCCGTTTGTAAACATTGTCTCTTACGATGAGTCGGTGCCCGGCAACAGGAACTTCGGATACGTGAATGCAAGTAACATCTCCAACACATTGAGCGGAGGATATTTTGCTTTCCTTCCCTATAATTCACACACTGTTGATATCACCGGCACCATAAACAAAGGCTCACAATTGCAGGCGGTGAACTACACCAACAGCGGAAATCTAGGAGATGGCTACAACCTGTTGTACAACATCTATCCTTCCGAAGTGGATTTTGACGAGATGGTTGCCAATGGTTTCGGTGCCACTACCTACTATGTGTACGACCGGGATTTGCCCGGCTACCGTTCTTACAATGGCATAACACAAGTTGGAACAGGCTCACGCTACATTGCCCACAGCCAGTCATTTTTTACCTACGCCAATCCGGTTGCAGGCGGACTTCAGTACGAAGAAAGTTTCAAGACCAATACAGGATCAGCATTTGTGCGCAACCGTCCGGAAAGCAGTTTCATCTCTCTGCGCCTTGAGCAGGGTGGCATGGCTGATGAAGCAGTTGTCACATTCATGGAAGGAACATCATCGCAATACGAATACGAATATGATGCGCTGAAAATGGAAAATGATTTCGTGCCCGAAGCTCCAGAACTCGCTTTGGTTTCATCAGATGGAACGAACCTCACCATCCACACACTTGAACATTCAGGGGAAATAGTTATCCCAGTCTGGATTGAAGCACCGGCAGCGGGCGAGTACACTTTGGTCGTGAATGAAATCAAGAATCTTCCCGCTGGAGCGTGTATGTTTATTGAAGATTTGGCAACAGGCGAATCAGTTGTCGTTGACAATGGTAGCGCGATCAACTTCACTACAGCAGAAGCATTCACTGCTGTCCGTTTCCTGATTCACTCAACGGCAAGTGGCCAGGTTATCACCTCCGATGCAACTTGTAATGGCAACAGCGGCCAACTCCAAATACTTGCAGAAAGCGGCAACTGGAATTTCACTATTACAAATGAGATGAATCAAATCGTACTTGCTTCAAACAATTCCACGACCTCGAATCTCGAAGCAGGCACTTACACTATTGAGATGAATAATCTTTCTGATGCATGTGATGCTTCATCGCAAATCATCACCATCAACGAACCAATCGCAGAGACGATATCCATCGAAACATCCATTGCAAAATGCAACTTACAATTGGGCATGGTGGAATTTGCAATTGGAAATGTGGGTGCCTATAACTACACCATCGCGGGTTATGATGGCGTCTTGATCGAAAGCGGAACATCAAGTGACTTTGCTATGCGTTTCGAAAACCTTGTTGCTGATGTTTACACCGTGAGTGTGACCACAACTTGTGGTTTTCATGCAGATGTAGTTGACCTGCGCGATGTCAATGCTGTCAATACGGAAATCGAATTTCCTGCCGAAATCATTGTTGGACAGCAGGTCGAATTCAATTCACAAACCACCAATGCAACTGATGCAGTCTGGATTCTCGACCAAAACACCATTGCTGATGGCGAATCTTTCAACCACACATTCACCGAAGTGGGCCAACACCACCTGTTGATGTTTGCTTACAACAATTTTTGTTTTGATGACGCGACACTTGACTTCGTAGTAAAGGCCGCAGTGGGTGGAATTGAAACAACTGCCTTCACGCCTGATGTTGTTGTCTTAATCAATGTTGAGAATGGAATTGAACTTCAGTTCAATTCCACTGCAATAGTCAGTGTTGAACTATACAATCCCACTGGACAACTGGTTTACAGTGAAAATGTAAATGCCAGCACATTGTCGCGCCACTTCCTAAGCACCGAAAGTTTTGCAACAGGGGCTTACGCCTTGCTGGTAAAACAACAGGACCACATTCTGCTGAGTGGTCAGATTGTAAAATAAGGAAAACATAAATTTTGCATGGAAGCCTTCTCAGTCAATCGGGAAGGCTTCTTCGTTATCGGATATTCGATAGGCCAATTTTACATTTGAGCCTTCAAAAAAAACCATTGCCCAACCCATGAGTGAGAAAAAAATCCGCACCCGTTTCGCACCCAGCCCCACTGGCCCTTTGCATATTGGAGGTGTGCGCACAGCACTTTACAGTTACCTCTTTGCTAAAAAACACGGTGGCGATTTTTTGCTCCGGATTGAAGACACAGATCAAAATCGTTTCGTGCCCGGTAGCGAAGAATACATTATCGAAAGTTTGAAGTGGTGTGGAATCGAACCATGTGAGGGAGTTGGTTTTGGTGGTGGAAGTTTTGCTCCGTACAGACAAAGCGAACGCAAACCCATGTATCGTCAATACGCTGAGCAACTTGTGCAAAGTGGTCATGCTTACTTTGCGTTTGATACATCAGAAGAGTTGGAGGCACTTCGCAAAAAAGCGGAGGAAGCAAAGTCTGCTTTCTCTTACAACGCAGAAATTCGCATGGCACTTTCTAACTCGCTCACCTTACTGGAAGATGATGTGGTGCGGAGAAAAGCAGCGGGCGAGCACTATGTTATTCGATTGAAAGTGCCCCAGGACGAAACCATCACATTCACTGATTTGATTCGTGGTGAAATTTCGTTTCAATCGAATACAGTGGATGATAAAGTATTGCTGAAGAGCGATGGCATGCCAACCTACCACCTTGCTCATATTGTGGACGATTACCTCATGCAAATCACACATGCAATTCGTGGTGAAGAATGGTTGCCGAGTGCACCCGCACACATTCTTATCTATCGCTACCTCGGTTGGGAAAATGTGATGCCCCATTATGCACATTTGCCACTTTTACTTAAGCCCGATGGCAACGGCAAACTGAGCAAACGTGATGGAGACCGTTTAGGATTTCCTGTTTTTCCCTTGGATTGGAACGACCCAGTGACCGCAGAAAAATCCAGCGGGTATCGCGAACGCGGATACTATCCTGAAGCATTTGTAAACATGCTCGCCTTCCTTGGTTGGAATCCCGGAACGGAGAAGGAAATTTTTTCGATGGATGAACTGATAGCAGCTTTTTCCATTGAACAAATACAACACGCGGGTGCAAAATTTGATCCTGAGAAAGCGAAGTGGTTCAATGAACAACACCTACGCAACAAGCCCGACATTGAAATCGCAAACAACATTCGCGCATCCGTTGCCAAAGAATTTTCATTCGATGAAAACGATATTCGCTTGAGCGAAAATTTTCTTTGCAAAGCAGTTTCACTTTTGAAACCACGTGTGCAGTTTGAAAATGAAATGCAATCTGTTGGAAATTATTTGTTCGTTGCTCCAAGCACTTTTGATGAGCAAGTGATTTCAAAGAAGTGGAAAGAAGGATGCAAAGAATTTTTTTCCGAATTGCAAAACGAACTTTCATCGCTCGATGATTTTACTGCGGAAAATGCAAAGCAGTTATTCGAAACAGTTGCATCAAAAAACAATTTAAAACCCGGAGAAGTGCTTCAACTATTCCGTGTGTTGTTGATCGGGCAAGCTGGTGGTGTGGATTTGTTTGGGATGGTTGAATTGTTGGGGAGGGATGAAACTTGCAGGAGAATTGAAAGTGCATTGAAGCAAATAGATCTGGAATAAACCTCTACGACAACTCTGCACTTCTGCGGTGAAAAGAAAACCGCAGAATTAGTGAGAGCTCAAAGCGATCCACAGAAAAACATTGAAAGAAAAATGACCCCCGAAAAACCCCTCAACTTCCTCGAAGAAATAATAGCCGAAGACATCAAAAACGGCAAACACGATGGGCGTGTGCTCACGCGTTTTCCACCTGAGCCCAATGGCTACCTACACATCGGTCACGCCACTACCATTTGCCTCAACTTCGGGTTGGGCAAAACATTTGGCGGCAAAACCAATCTGCGTTTTGATGACACCAATCCGGTGACTGAGGACACCGAATATGTGGAGAGCATCAAAGAAGATATTCGTTGGTTGGGCTTTGAATGGACCAACGAGTTTTATGCGAGTGACTACTTTGAGCAGTTGTATGAGTTTGCTGCAACGCTTATTAGGAAAGGACTTGCTTATGTGGATGACAGCAGTGCGGAAGAAATTGCCTCAATGAAAGGAACTCCCACTGAGCCAGGAAAAGACTCGCCATTTCGCAATCGTTCGATGGAAGAAAATCTGGATTTGTTTGCACGAATGCGTGCAGGAGAATTTGCAGAAGGTGAAAAAACCTTGCGTGCAAAAGTGGACATGGCATCACCCAATATGCAACTGCGTGACCCTCTGATGTATCGCATCAAGTTTGCGCATCACCACCGCACAGGCGACAAGTGGTGCATCTATCCGATGTATGATTTTGCACATGGGCAAAGTGATTCGATAGAACAAATCACACACAGCATTTGTACCCTTGAGTTTGAAGTGCATCGCCCACTATACAATTGGTTTATCGAACAACTTGGAATTTATCCAAGTCAGCAATATGAGTTTGCAAGACGCAATTTGAACTACACCGTGATGAGCAAACGCAAGCTCATGCAATTGGTAAATGAAAAACATGTGAGTGGTTGGGATGACCCGCGCATGCCCACAGTGAGCGGTTTGCGCAGGCGTGGATACACTCCTGCAAGTGTTCGGAATTTTTGCGACCTCATCGGTATTTCTCGCAGAGAAAGTGTGAGCGATGTGGGCTTACTCGAAAGCTGCATCCGCGAGGAGTTGAACAAAACCGCCACACGAAGAATGGTGGTGTTGAATCCTGTGAAGCTTATCATTGACAATTATGAAGTGGGCAAAACAGAAATACTTCATGGAGAAAACAATCCTGAAATGGAAGAGGGCGGTGGCCATCGCGACATTCCATTCAGCAAAGAACTTTGGATTGAGCGCGATGACTTTATGGAAGAACCACCTAAGAAATTTTTCCGGCTTGGCCCAGGGTTGACGGTTCGATTGAAAAGTGCATACATCATCAAGTGTGAATCATTCAAAAAAGATGATGCGGGAAATGTCACTGAAATTCATTGCACCTATTTTCCAGATAGCAAGAGTGGAAATGATACTAGCGGCATCAATGTGAAGGGCACCATGCATTTTGTTTCAGCAAATGATGCAGTTCCTGTGCAAGTGAATCTGTACGACCGGCTTTTCAAAGTAGAAAACCCTTCCTCGGAGGAGGGCGATTTTAAATCGTACATCAACGAAAACAGTTTGACGGTAATCGAAACTGCTTACGCAGAGGCGGATTTAAAAAACACAATTGCCGGAGACAAATTTCAATTTATTCGTCTGGGATATTTCTGTGCCGATAAAGATTCGACTTCTGACAAAATCATTTTCAACCGAACGGTTGGTTTGAAAGACTCTTGGGCGAAGGAGGCGAAGAAATAAACCTTGAGCACTGCTCCGGTTGATGTGCGGTAAGTCAACTATCTACCGTGCTGTTACATTCGCACCGCCCAACCAGGATGAACGGATTTCCGCCAGTCATTGGTCAACGGTACATCAATTCTGATTCATGACTCTTGCCCTGCAACTTTTATTGTCGCTTTCCATCCTCATCGTATTGCATGAGATGGGGCATTTTATTCCTGCTAAAATTTTCAAGACGCGGGTTGAAAAATTCTATCTCTTTTTCGATCCCTGGTTCTCGTTGGTGAAGAAAAAAATTGGGGATACTGTTTACGGCATCGGTTGGCTTCCGCTGGGTGGATACGTAAAAATTTCAGGGATGGTGGACGAAAGCATGGACAAAGACCAGCTTGCCAAACCCCCGCAACCATGGGAGTTTCGCTCCAAGCCCGCATGGCAACGACTCATTATCATGATTGGTGGCGTTACTGTAAATGTCATTCTCGGTTTTGTGATTTACTGGTTCGTGCTGGCTCACTGGGGTTACAAAGTGTTGCCACTGGAGAACGTTACTTATGGTGCGCATTTCGAACCGGTGCTGGAGAAGATTGGATTCGAAGACGGTGACAAAATTCTCGCAGTAGATGACAGCATTCCACAATCGCATCACCAGGTAATGTCCATGTTGTTTTTCGATGAAGCGAAAAAAGTAACGGTGGAAAGGCGTGGTCAAAAAGTGGAAGTAAATATTCCGGAAGATATTTCATCCAGAATGTTGAGTGCAGGCGCAAGAGCTGCCATCACCCCGAGGTACAAGTGCGTAATTGATTCCTTTACGGTGAAATCTCCTGCCGACAGTGCGGGGTTGTTGAAGGGTGATAAAATTATTGGCGTGAATGAGGTCCGGTCGGAATTTTTCATGGACATCCAACAGGAAATTTTTAAGAACAAGGGCAAAGTCATCCGTGTGAATTTCATTCGTGGCGATTCAACCCTTGTTGCAAAAATCAAGGTGAGCGAAGAAGGGGCTATCGGATTTTATCCTGTGCCTGATAGCAAATACCTCAAGTACGACACCCTTCAGTATTCAGTAGGCAGTGCCTTCCCCGCAGCGTTCCGTTATGCCAAAGAAATTATCCGCAAACAGGTACTCTCCATTCGATTCCTTTTCTCGCGCGCTGGTGTCACCCAAATGGGCGGCTTTATTTCCATTGCCAACATCTTTCCTGATAAATGGAATTGGTGGGCCTTTTGGGATAAGACAGCCTTGCTTTCACTTGTGCTTGCAGTCATGAATATTCTTCCCATTCCCGCTCTTGATGGCGGACATGTCATCTTCCTTATTTGGGAAGTGATAACGGGGAAACCAGTGAAGCAGCGGGTACTCGAAGTGGCGCAAATGTTTGGATTCTTGCTTCTTATTGGTCTTATCCTTTGGGCCAATGGGCTTGACATTTTCCGATTGTTCTCCGGAAATTAATCCTTCTTTCGCCTCCAGATTCTTACTTGAAAAGCACATCGGTGGCATAAATGGTTTGTCATTTATTAAAAATGATTTGAAATCTGTTCTCGTTTCAAAACACAATTCTTACCCCTACGAGACACACATCATCCACTTGCTCATATTCATTCTTCCATGAATTGAAAAAATCCACGAGCATTGGTTTTTGTTTCGCAACAGATTCTGCTGATATGCCATTGAGAAAATCCAACATGCCCTTCTTCTTTAATTTTTTTCCATCTTCTCCACCGAATTGGTCAGGCAAGCCGTCAGTAAAGGCGTAGAGCATATCGTCATTCTTCAATTGAAATGATGATGATGTAAAAGGTTTGGTCATAGTTGCATCGCGCATCCCGATAGGCCTTCGCGTTCCCTTTAGTTCTATACATTCTCCATTCCTGAAGATGAAAAGGTTTTGGTTCGCTCCGCAAAAAACTAATTCACGGGTTTCTTTCTGAATGGCTAAAAGCCCAATATCCATTCCGTCACCTGCATGAGCGTTTCCCGATCCGTTCATGTTTTTCAGCAATCGCTCATCCAACTTTTGCAGCAACACATCCGGTTGGTCATCCTTGAATTGAGCAATCGTTTCACGAAGCAGGTTAATGCTCATCACACTCATCATTGCTCCTGGCACTCCGTGTCCTGTGCAATCTCCCGTAGCAAGCATCAACACTTCATGAGGCGGGCCTTCCACACCGTTGAGCATTGTTCTGCCGCCCCAGTAAAAATCTCCGCTCACAATGTCTTTGGGTTGGTAGAAAACAAAAGACTCAGGAAAAAATCCACGAACATCATCCTCTGTGGGAAGTACATTCTTCTGGATGCGCTCAGCATAACGAATGCTGTCAATAATTTCTTTCCGCTGTTCTTCTATTTGATTTTTCTGCACAAGAATTTCTTCCGTTCGCTCTTCCACTTTTCTTTCAAGCACCACATTGGCTTCGCGCTCCATGCGGTTAATCTCCTGTAGCGAAGAGAGCGCCTGATCTTTAAAACTTTTGAAACGATCTACAATCGCAAGCGACAACAGCACAACTTCAGCTGCACTACCGATGAGCAATCCATAATCCGCATAAAAATCACTTCGCAACAACCCTGCGTTTGTTGCAATAAATCCGAACACAGTCAGTACCAACACAACAAAACCAAAGAGGAAAAACTTGGCAGGTTTGAAATTTTTTCTCAGCACCATCACCGCGATGGGAATGATGGCCAGGTTCAGCGAAAGAGCAACACCATTCACCACAAGAATGGAAATTGAAAAAATCACGTTGTGCCAAACCAGCGACAACATTGCGTTACACATTATGACCATTCCTACCCACTTGAAAATAGAATTCACCCGTGAGTAAAATTCCTTCAAGTTCAAAAAATGCTGGCTGAAGCGCAACAACGAAAACACGCTCATGCTTGCGAAGAATGGATTGGCCACGTTGGCCATCCACGGATTGTCCGGCCACAAATAGTGAAACGCATAACCGCTGAGAGAAAACTGTAGCAGCAGGAGGTTGAAGTTGTAGTGCACATAATAAAGCGAAGAGCGCTCGCGAATGATGAGGTAGATGAAGAGGTTGAACAACAACACGAAAATGATCAGTCCGAAATAGCTGCCTCGCAGCAACTGGTCTTTAGCATCACGCAGCGACAAGCCACGTTCATCTCGAATGGCTATGGGTGCAAGAAGTTGTTCACCACCACTACTAATTTTAAGATAGTACTGCCGCATTTCAGCACGCGGTATTTCTACAGGATAGATGTAATTGTGGTGTGCCACCATCCGGCTATCGAACGGATACGCATCACCTGTTTCGCACACCAACCGTATTTCGGTATGATGCCTTTCGTAAAGAATGGCTTCATTCAAAAGAGGATTTTGAACCTCAATAAGTTTCGTTAATGCATTCACACAATTGCCCGGCACATCAAACCGCAGCCAATAAGCCGAAGTGCTGAATGAGAAATTGGGAACAACTCCCTTTTCGAGATACATGAATAAGCTGTCCGGCAAAGAGCAGATGTTTTCAATTTGCAATGTGCCATTCCGGTCCTCAATAAATTGAATTCTTTCCGGTTTGAAAGCAGTTGTTTCTGACCCCCTTGCATCTGAAGAATTTATGCGTAGAAATCCTAGCACGCCCACCAAGAAAATGATTAGGGGAACAAGAAGAACAAGTTGATATAGGCGTTTGCCGGGTGTTCGCATCGCTGTTGCGTTGATTCTCAGAACCAACGTGATACGAAAGAAACATTAGTAAGTTTCAGCGGGGGCGGCATCTGATATGGTGTCGAAAAACACATTAGCGCCCAGCGCTTCCGGCATCCTATACGAAAATGCATATTGACTTCACCGCTGCAATCATGCAATTTTGGCCAATCAAAAAAGCAAGAATTCAAACTCGAAAAAATGGTTCTGCAATCGGTCAACTTCTCGTTATTGAATGTGTGGGAACACTTATCACTTTAGGCTGTACATTGATCGATGAGGACATACAAAAAATTGAAATCGCAGGAGATTGTGTAATGAGTGCCGAAGACACCATTACACTAATATGGAATGGAACTTTGTACATGTAGATTGCGCGTTCCAATAGTTAGTGTTACTTCAGCAAACAATTGAACATCATTTGTTTTGAAAAAGAACCTTCCTAACATATCTTTAAAATCACGCAACAAAAAATCATCCTAAACGCCACAGGTGAACCATCACCTTCACAAAAACTTCAGCAGACACCAATGGTGAGTACGCTGAAATGATTGTGACTCTCAATGCAAGCGGTGATGGTCCTTCTCCACACCGCCATTGCTTGCAGGATGAGTTCTATCAATGTCTGGAAGGAAAACTTGGAGTAGAAAGCGATGGGAAAAAAATTGTGCTGGTGCCGGGTCGAACATTCACGGTTCCTAAAGACGCAGTGCACAGGTGTTATTCGGTGGGTGGAACAGAATCAAAATTCAACGCGGTGTTTACTCCAGCACTCAATATCCAATGTTCCTGTGCTTGTGCAGAAAACAATTTTTCCAGCAATGGCTGTTATTGGAAAAAATTTTGGTGCAGTGAAAGCGAAGAGAAAATATTGAAAATGAAACTGGCACTAACACACTTCGCGCGTCCGGAAGCCGATGCGATGTGTGAACATTTCACCCATTCGGGTGGGCTTTTAGTTCTTTCATCCTCCAACCTTTGTCCAAAAATTCCCACATCATGAAAAGATATTTACCAATGGCAGTCCTGATCGCAGCTGTCGGCTCACAACTCGTTGCTTCTTCACAATCCTTGTGCTTCGACCCTGCGTCCGATGTTCTTTATGCTTCCGGCAACGGCCCCACCAGCGCAGCCACCGGTGATTTCGATGAAGACAACAACCGCGATGTGGTTGTTGCGAATTACCTCGAAGCATCATTCAGCATACTATCAGGCAATGGTGATGGGACTTTTGCACAAGCACTTATTGTTGCCGCCAACACTCCTACTGAAGTGGAAGTGGCCGACCTTGATGGCGATGGTCACGATGATTTAGTGTGGTCAAACATTTCCACTTCGCCTGTAATGTTTCGTGCAGGAAATGGTGATGGCACTTTCGGTGATGTCATCACTTCTTACATCACAGGATTTGACGATTCGTTCCGGCAGCATTTCACGCTTGCCGATGTGACAGGAGATGGCGACCTTGATGCAATCGTCAATGAGTTTGACCAGGACAAACTGCACATACTTGAAGGCAATGGCGATGGAACTTTCACGCTCGCACAAACTCTCACCACACTCGACCAACCACTCGATGTTGAGTTTGGCGACTTCAACAACGATGGTGATGTGGATGTGATTTGCGGATACAACTACAACCTCGACAATGTTTCACTTTTCATGAATAACGGAAGCGGAACACTTATGAGTGGAACAGCTATCACCGCAGGCACCGCCTTTTATTTCTACCTCGAAGTTGCAGATTTCGATAACGACAACAACGACGACATTGCTGTAACGGGACTCACCAACATGCACATCCTCACCGGCAACGGAAACGGAACATTCGACCCTGCTATTAACCTTTCCATGCAATCGTATGGGGCAGATGTTGTTGCCAATGATTTTGATGATGATGGAAACATGGACCTTGCATGGGCAGATGAAGGAGGTGGAAATATTGGTGTGCTTATGAGTAATGGCAATGCCACATTCGACCCAACTAACTTCAACAGCAGCCACGGCCAGCCACGCGATTTAGTCGAAGATGATTTCGATGAAGACGGTGTATTAGACATTATCGGCATCAATTACCTTAACGACAATGTTTCATTTCTAAAAGGAAATGATGACGGAACTTTTGGTTCAGGAATGCTGGACTCTAACGGATTTGTGAACTCGCTTGGTGCGGGCGATGTAAACGATGATGGAAATCTTGACATCGCTGTTGCGAATAACGGTGGTGGAATTTCACTGCTGATTGGAAATGGTGACGGCACATTTGACGACACCCAAAACTTCATCACACAATATGGTTTTGAAGATGTGGCTCTTGCGGACGTAAACGGTGATAATAATGACGACATCATCGCTTTGCAAGGCAGCACTTATGTGGCCATACTCATTAGCAACGGCAACGGAACTTTCGACCCCGAGGTGAATTATGAGGCCGGTACCAATGCCGGTGGAGACCGTCAACTCGAAGTGGCCGACCTCAATGGTGATGGTTATCCTGACATTGCAGCTTCATACATACAGGAAGATTATTTTTCTGTGCTGATGAACAATGGAAATGGAACATTTGCGGCACAAGTCACTTACACGACCGGAGATTATCCTTATGACATTCATGCCACCGACTACGATGGTGATGGTGACAAGGACATTTTCGTGGCCGCTTACAACGACAACCAACTCAACTTTTTTCGCAATAACGGAAACGGAACATTTACACCCATCGCTTCATTTGATGTGGGAACAACTCCTGTCAGTATCACCTCTGGTGATTGGAACAATGATGGTGACACCGACCTCGCCTGCGTGAATAGCAACAGCATGGACATCACCATCCTTATTCAGCCTGATGGAATTGGATTTCCCATAATCTCTACTATTCCCATGGAAGTAAACTCCAATCCCATGGAAGTGGTTTCGGGCGATGTGAATGGTGATGGCGATGCGGATTTGGTAGTAGCGCTTTATGCAATGGATCAGGCAGGTGTATTGTTTGGAAATGGTGATGGCACTTTCCAGGCTTTGGTGGCCTACAACGTGGAGCAATCTCCGCAAGACGTTGCGCTCGGTGATTTCAACAATGATGGTGCACTGGATATTTCATCTGGAAATCATGGTTCGCAAAACGTTTCTGTCATCCTCAACAACTCCATCTACTTCCTTACAAGTGGCCCCACTGATTTCTGCGAAGGTGAAAGCGTGGCCCTCGGAGTGATTACAAATGGAAGCGAAGAATTTACTTATGCGTGGAGCAACGGTGCCACAACGGATCAAATAGTGGTGACTGAAAGCGGTGACTATACGGTGCTCGTTACCAACCAAAACGGAAACTGCACATTGGTATCACCTGTTGTCTCAGTCAATGTACTTCCATCAACTATTGATGTAAATCTCGATCTCAGTTTTGTGGGAAATGTTTGTGCAGATGGTGCCTCGTTTCCACTGCAAGGTGGTTCGCCACAAGGCGGCACCTATTCGGGCAGCGGTGTCAGCAATGATGTATTCGATCCATCGGATGTGAGCGCAGGCACTTACACTATTTCTTACACATACGTTGATGCGGGAGGTTGTGCAACAGGCACAGCAACCGATGACCTTGTGGTGAATGCACTTCCAATTGTGACCATTGATTTTCCTGTGGACACCGTTTGTATTGAAGATGGGAACTGGACTATTTCGGGCGGTTCACCGGCAGGCGGGGATTACTTTGGTGAATACATAGTGTTCGGAACATTCGACCCCGCTGCCAGTGGCGAAGGATTGTTCGATATCCACTACACCTACACCGATGGCAACGGCTGCACCAACGAAGCTGAAGAACAAATCCTGGTGGACATGTGCACGGGAGTGGGAGAAAGTGTGTGGAATGAATTTTCCGTCTATCCATCCGCAACGCATTCTTCTTTCACGATTGAAGGAAATCAAGGATTCACTTTTTCTGTGATGGATTCTTTTGGTAAACTACTTCTTGAAGAAAATGAAACGGGGACACGAACTGTTGTTCACTTTGAAAACTACAGCGCAGGATTGTACCTAGTAAAAGTTTCGGCAGGCGAACAAAGCAAAATTTTCAGGATAGAGAAATTGAAATAAAACCAACAGTTCCGAATTGAAAAACAATAAAAGGATTGCGGAGTGGTGATGAATAATTAGCGGATGGAGGATTCAATATTTCCCTTCTCGCGTCAGGTAGGCTTCCATTCGAATCATCTTGTTTCCTATTGTCGTTTACAACGGCACATCAGCATATCACCACATCAGTTTTTCTCCTCTACCTAATCTCCTCCTTCTTTAATCAACCCAATCAATTCGTCCACCGCCTTGGCATCTTAATTCAACACGACAACTTGTGCATCGGTGAATTTCGAAAACTCCTTATCAAATGTGAACAGCGTAAGTGAAAATACACTTGCTGTTGCAGCGATGATGCTGTCAGGTAGTTTTGATTTGTAAGTCTTCCTGAAATAAATTACTTCATCCTTCACGCTGTCCGATAGCGGGATGATGATGCATGAATGAAGTAACTACCGTATAAGATTTTCTTCTGCTTTGGTGATGCCCCGTTTGCTAAGCAATTCCATTTCTGTGATTACGGAAATGAATACTTCGGCACCGTGAAGAAGCTGAACAGCCTGGCTGTGGTTTCCAAAACACGGATGATCACATTGGTATCGGCCAGCAGTTTAGTTCCACTCACCCCGCAATTGTTTTTGGTATTTCACAGCGTCAACATGCCATTTCATTTTGCCTGCAAATTTTTTTGCATTGAATTTTTTTCGCTTGTTCTTGCCCTGTTGCACAGCGAGTGCCTCAAGCAATTCTTCAGTTGACTTGAAATGTGATGCATAAAGTACCATGCGGGGAAAAATTTTGATTCAAAGGTAGATGGGCAATCAGGACAACGGCACATCAGCATATCGCCACATCAGTTTTTCTCCTCTACCCAATCTCCTCCTTCTTTAATCAACCCAATCAATTCGTCCACCGCCTGGGCTTCGGGCACATTTCGTTTCACCACGTTCTTCTCTTTATACAGAGTGATTTTGCCGGGGCCTGTGCCCACATAGCCGTAGTCGGCATCGGCCATCTCGCCCGGGCCGTTCACAATGCAGCCCATAATGCCAATCTTCACACCCTTGAGGTGGGCAGTGCGCGCACGAATCTTCGCAGTGGTAATCTGCAAATCAAATTCCGTGCGGCCACAACTGGGACACGATATGTATTCCGTTTTTGAAATGCGGGTGCGTGTCGCTTGCAGAATTCCAAACGCAGTGGAATTGATGCGCTGCATGGCTATGTCTTGGGTAGAAAGAAAAATGCCATCGCCCAAACCATCCACCAGCAACGCTCCACAATCAGTTGCACTGTAAAGCATAAACTGGTCTTCATTCAGGTTGGTATATGCTCTTGAAATAATGACAGGCACTGTGCAGCCTGCATTCATCAGTTTGAAAAATGCAGCTCGTTGTTCAGCCATGCCGTGGTCGTTTTCAGTAGTGAGCACAAGCACAACGTTTGGTTGTGATTTGAGAAGTGAAATGAACACCTCGCTCAAGTCATGAATGGAAACTTTTACAAAAACAATTTCTGATTCCGGAAATTGCATGTGTTCTCCCTCTCCTTTGGAGAGGGTCGGGGTGAGGTTCACACTCCCCTCTCCCTTTGGAGAGGGGCTGGGGGTGAGGTCTGCAAAGGGTGAGGCAATCATCGGGTAACACCTTTCACGCCCCGAAATTTCTTTCCATACCGGGTAATCGTAAATCAATCCGAGCGTACCGGGTATTTCGAAATCAACTTTGTTTTTTCCGCAGTACACAAAGTCACATGCCAAATCAGTGATGTGGTATTTGTCCAACGGCACGCTGTATTGATAACCCACGGCAAACAAACTTGCTGCAGTGATTTCCTTTCGTTCTGAAAAAGCCATGATGACGCGCGGCACATTTTTTCCGCCAACATTCAACACAGCTTGTGTGTATCTTCTTGTATGCTCAAATGGATTGATAGGAGACGAAACATTTTCAATCGCTGCATGATTTGCGCGCTTGGCATATCGCTCCGCCAACATTCTTGCTACCGGAATTTCCGCTTCCGGTTCTTCCGTGAGCGATACTCGAATGGTATCACCCAATCCGTCTTCCAAAAGAGTTCCGATACCAACGGCACTTTTTATTCTTCCATCTTCACCATCGCCTGCTTCCGTCACACCCAGATGAATGGGATAGTTCATTCCATCGCGCATCATATGGTTCACAAGCAGGCGATATGCCTGCACCATCACCAGCGTATTGCTCGCCTTCATGCTTATCACGATGTCATGAAAATCATGGTCGCGGCAAATGCGGCAAAACTCCATAGCACTTTCCACCATACCCAGAGGAGTATCACCATATCGCGAAAGAATCCGGTCGCTCAACGAACCGTGATTGGTTCCGATGCGCATAGCAGTGCCCTTTTTCTTGCACAACAAAACCAGCGGAGTGAATCGCTCGCTGATGCGTTGCAATTCTTCATCGTATCCCGCATCGGTGTATTCAATGTGCTGGAATTTTTTCTTGTCGGCATAGTTGCCGGGATTCACGCGCACCTTCTCCACAATACCCGCAGCAATTTCCGCAGCGTTTGGTGTGAAGTGAATATCAGCAACAAGTGGAGTAGTAAATCCTTTTTCGCGAAGCGATGATTTGATGTTGGCTAGATTCTCTGCATCGTCTTTACTCGGAGCAGTGATGCGCACCAGTTCGCAACCCGCTTCAATCATGCGGATGCTTTGCGCAACAGTTGCTTCAGTGTTCATTGTGTCGGTGGTGGTCATGCTTTGCAGCATGAGATGATGATCACCACCGATAGTGATGTTGCCGATTATCACTTCGCGTGTTTGAAAACGCGAGTAATTGAAAAGACTGTTGCAATACTTATTGGGATCCATCAGGTGCAAAGAAACGGATGGATGAATTCATTAAGCCTTGGGATAAATAGTGCGGACATTCTTCGGATCCTTGGGCAAATAACGAACGCGCACTTTGGTGCCAACAGAGTAAAGCGGTTTTCCTTCGCTTCGTTCTTCAGCGCGATAGTTCACGCGCTCACCGTTTTCGGTCACGAATTCTATAAGCGGGTAGAAATACTGCTTCCCTTTTTCCACTCCGCTCATCCAGTTGGAGATGATGCCTTCTGTCTCCCTGCTTTGCCTGTTGAACATAATATCGTCCTTGAACTTCCACCAAATAAATGCGATGACCACTATGATCACACCACCGATAGCCGCGTACTCATGCCATTGTAATTCCATGTCCTGAAAATTTTCTGCTAAAAAACAAAAGACTGAACGATCTTTTTTAAACTCAATCCTTTTTTCTGGACAACGGAATAGTGCGTGACCATGGCGCTCGAAATATCCAGGAAAATGATTGTATGGAATGAGTACAAAAGCAACAGGGCATTCCGAAGAATGCCCTGCCTAACCTAACTTTAAACTATGTGCAGTAGTCTGCACTTAGCGCCTTTGATATTTTCAGAAAGAAGTATTTACTTTATTTGGCGATGGTCTGATGGTCAGGCAAATGTTATATCAGCTAACAGTTGCCGTGTCTACGGAGTTTTGGAGATTTGAACCATTGATTGTGGAAACGGCTTATTTCCGACAAATTTACATTGATCACCACTTACGGCATATTAATTCATACCATCAGATACTCCGAGTCCAGGAATATCCTCAAAATATTTACCCGAAGCCACGGTGTGAAAAGTTTTATGGTGCGCATCAACAAGAAAAAACCGGGTGTTACCAAGTTTCAGCCTATGAGCATTTTATCGCTCCAGTTTCAGGCGCAGGAGAATGCCGGTATGTTGACTCCGCGATCTCTTGAGCTCAATTCCGTTCCGTCTACCTTGAACACTGACATAACCAAAGTTGCTGTGCTTCTTTTTATTAATGAAGTAGTGTACAAAACCCTGCACGATGACTATCAAAACGAGGCGTTGTTCGACTTTCTCCAGCATTCCATGCAAATGCTTGACGCTGTAGAACACTGCGAAAATTTTCACCTCGTTTTTCTGGTGCAGCTATCATCCCTCTATGGTTTTTATCCTTCGCATTTAAGTGAAGGGTCATACTTCGATCTTATGGCCGGCCAGTTTTGTGACGGGACCGAAAATCACCCGTATTACATAGAGCCACCGCAAACGGAAATGTTTCGGAAACTTATCGCCTGCAATTACGAATCGTTGGCGCTTTTGCACTTTGAACATTCCACCCGGAAAAACCTACTTCATAAGTTGATTGATTATTTCCGCATCCATTTGGATGGATTGAAAGAAATCAAATCTGTAAAAGTGCTGGAAAGCGTGTTTGATGAAGTGCGCTGATGACCCGATGAAGGGTAAGTGAGGCGTTTACTTTTGGTCGCTTTTAAAAAACTCCGCATGCGTTTCAGTGAAGTTATTGGCCAACAGGAAGTGAAAGATCGCCTGCGAAAATCATTTCGCGAAGGCCGCCTTGCACATGCGCTGTTGCTCCACGGCCCGGAAGGATGCGGCCAGCTTACCATAGCCATCGCATTTGCGCAATTCATTGCCTGCACTCAACGCATGGAAAGCGATTCGTGTGGTCAATGCAATTCATGTAAAAAATTCGCCACGCTCCAGTTTGCCGATTTGCATTTTGCATTTCCTTTTTTCAATAAGCCAAAAGGCGAAAGCATCATTTCGGAAAAAACTACATGTGACGATTATGCAAGGGAATGGCGGGAACATCTAATTTCCGATACCCCTTATGCCAATCTTGATACCTGGAGAAAGAAGCTCGATGCTGAAAACAAACAGCTCCACGTTTCGGTGTATGAGGCCCAAAGCATCATTAACAAACTCAGCCTGAAATCTTACGAGGGTGGGTATAAATTCATGATAGTATGGCATGCCGATTACATGAAGCCTGAAACTGCCAACAAACTGCTGAAAATTGTGGAAGAGCCTCCCGACAAAACGCTCTTTATTTTTATCGCCAATAGTCTTGAAAACATTTTACCCACAATTCTTTCGCGGGTTCAGTCTGTTCATATACCCAAGATAGATGCTGAAGCCATTTACCAAGCTTTGCTGGGACGTGCAATGGATGAAACCAGGGCGAAAGAAATTGCCCACTTTGCTGATGGCAATTGGTTTTTCGCAACTCAACTTTCAAAAACAGAAAACCCTAACGCATTTTTCAGTGAGCAATTCCAGCATTGGATGCGCTGGTGTTATAAACGGGAGGTGGTTCAACTGGTGAAGTGGAGCGACAAAATGCACGCTTTGCTGCGTGATGAACAGAAACATTATCTCCGCTATGTTTTGGAACAGCTGCGCCACAACCTGGTGCTCAACTATACAGGAGAAGATATTGTGAGGATGAACGATTCAGAGTTAAGCTTCTCGGTAAAATTTTCCCAATTCATCAATCACCTCAACATTGAGGATTTGTACATGGAGATAACAAAAGCCCACGATGACATTGGCCGGAATGCCTATTCAAAAATGGTTTTTCTCGACCTCAGCTTTCGCGTTCATCACTTGCTTCAGCGCAAAGAAGGCTGAAGGTCAACACCCCTTACTTTTGGCCACGGTGTCCCGGCCAGCCATTGCGACCCATAGAACCAAGGCTTAGCGCTTCACTTAGATCAATGAAATTTATCACTCAACATAAAATCTTCCCACAAAGCCTTTGGACTATGGACCATCGGCACGGGACATAAATACAATGGGCTGCGGATCATGCGGAACTAATAGTAACGGCCTGCCAACAGGCTGTAAAAACAACGGGGTATGTGGCAATTACGGATGCAGCAAACTGGATGTATTCGACTGGCTCACCGGAACAGCATTGCCTGATGGTCAAAAAACTTTTGACGTTGTGGAGGTTCGTTTCAAGAGCACGCGAAAAGGATTTTTCAGGAATTCCTCAGCCCTTGAGCTCCACGCTGGTGATGTGGTGGCGGTAGAGTCATCGCCCGGCCACGATGTGGGAGTAATTTCCCTCACCGGAGAACTGGTGCGCATGCAGATGAAGCGCAAAGAAGTGAAAGACGATTACCAGATCCGGAAAATTTACCGCAAAGCAAGACAGGAAGATATTGAACGCTGGCAGGAAGCGAGAAAAAACGAACCGACTACACTGGTGAGGGCAAAGGAAATTTCTAAGGCGCTGAGACTTGATATGAAACTGAGCGATGTGGAATACCAAGGGGACCATAGCAAAGCGACTTTCTTTTATTCAGCAGACGACCGGGTGGATTTCCGCGAACTCATCCGTAAATACGCTGAAGAGTTTAGGGTGAAAATAGAAATGCGGCAAATAGGCTTGAGGGTTGAGGCAGGAAGAATTGGCGGAATAGGAGTTTGTGGTCGTGAGTTGTGTTGTTCCACCTGGCTTACTGATTTCAGGAGTGTGTCCACAGCAGCCGCACGTTATCAGCAACTGTCGCTCAACCCAGCGAAACTGGCGGGACAATGCGGCAAACTAAAATGCTGCCTCAACTATGAACTGGATCAATACCTGGAAGCCATGCGCGATTTTCCATCCAATACTGTTCGCCTCCAACTGGCCAAAGGAATTGCCACACACGTTAAGACCGACATCTTTCAGCGCATGATGTATTATGCTGTGGAAGGTCATGATGCCGATGCCCCCATCGGCCTACCCATTGAATCAGTAAGGGAAATAATGGAGATGAACAAACGCGGGGAACGACCTGGTGATATGGAAGAATTTATGAAAGAGGAAGTAGTCGTAGAAAAGGAAATTCTTTTTGCCAATGTGGTGGGGCAGGATAGCCTCAACCGATTCGACCACAAGAAAGGAAGGAGCCGCGACCGCGGCCGCGGAAGATCAGATCGTGAAAGATCCCGCGGTGGTGCAGAGAATAAAAGTGATAATCGGCCCAGGCAACAAAGACCTGAACGTAAACCTGGAAAAGGTCCCGGTGAAAAACCCACCCCACAGGGACAACAACCAAGACCGCAACGAGCGCTACAACCACCGCGACCTGATGGTGATAAACGGCCACAAGGCAATCAACCCCGGGGAAACCGCAACCGACCCAACAGGGGTGGTGGTGGCAAACCTCCTCAAAACCCAAATCCGCAACCACCAAAAACTCCCTAGGCGGGAGATGAAGTTCATGGTGAAATTCTTTTTTGTTTGTCTGGCTGCATTCATTTTCATTTCCTGCGATGATCTTGTAGTGTTTGAAGAAAACGCATCCATAGCAAATGCGAAGTGGAATACTTCAGATGTCAAGTCGTTCGAATTTGATATTACCGATACCGTGCGCATGCACGATCTGTTTGTGAATTTGCGCAACGGTGAAAACTACCCCTATTCGAATATCTATCTTTTTATAGAATTGCAATTTCCTAACGGAAAAAAATCAATGGACACACTGGAGTGCACGCTGGCGGATGAAACAGGAAGGTGGTACGGATCATCGGGAGCGGGGGATATTTATGAGAATAGATTCACATACTATCAGCGCAGGCAATTTCCCCTGGGCGGCAGGTACCGCATTGACATAGTACAGGCCATGCGCACGGATGTACTGGAAGGAATTTATGATGTGGGATTCCGGGTGGCGCGTTCGAAATAATGGCAACTACAATTCATTAAAAAAATCATCAGATGGCAACGGTTCGTTTGGAAAAAATGTCGGCTCTCGTCAGGAAGGAACTTGCACTCATCTTCCAGCAAAACATGAAGAAGCTGTTCAACGGTGTAATGATCACCGTGACACGTGTTCGTCTGGCACCCGACCTGGGCACAGCAAAGGCATACCTCAGTTTTTTTCCTTCGGAAAAAGCGCAGGCAGAATTGAAAAACGTGGAAAGCCACACCAAATACATTCGCAAGATGTTGGGTGATAAAACAGGTGGTCAACTGAGACGCATTCCAGACCTCTCGTTCTTCCTGGACGATTCCATGGATTACTTCGAGGAAATTGACCGGCTTTTGAAAACAACATAGTTCAACGGACTTCGCAATGCATTACGACCCGATAAAAAAAACGCTCGGCAAACTCTTCAACCGCTCGCCTTACCTGCGCATCTTGTTTTACAAATTGCTGGACACGCTTCTGCTGCGCACATGGCACATTCATCGCGAATTGCGAAAGTGGCATCGTTCAGCTCCGCAAAAAACACACATACTCGATGCCGGCAGTGGCTTCGGTCAATACTCTTATTATCTCTCCCGCTTCAGCGACAAGTACAGCATATTGGGTGTAGATGTAAAAACTGACCAGGTATGTGAATGCAATTCGTTCTTCCAGGCCATAGGGAGACAAAATGTGATGTTTAAGGTGGATGACCTCACCACATTCAGGAAAGAAAATTGTTTCGACCTTGTGGTGTGTGTGGACGTGATGGAACACATAGAAGAAGATGTGAAAGTGATGACGAATTATTGTTACAGCCTGCGGCCGGGTGGTATGCTCCTTATTTCCACCCCGAGCGACAAGGGCGGAAGCGATGTGCATGAAGGCACCGAAACATCATTCATTGAAGAACATGTGCGTGACGGATACAACATGCAGGAGATAAAAGACAAATTGAAAACAGCAGGATTCTCGAAAGTGAAGGCACATTACAGCTATGGAACTCCCGGTCAAATCAGTTGGCGCTTCTCCATGAAGTACCCCATGAAATTGCTTAATATCTCAAAAGCATTCCTCATCATTATCCCATTTTATTACGTTGTGGTGATGCCCGTTGCTCTTGTGCTCAATTTTGTGGACAGCCACACTGCACACCAAAGCGGAACGGGGTTGGTGGTGCTTGCCTGGAAATAGTTCGGGCTTCATGGTTCCGAATTCATGGAACTCGAAACTCAAAACTCATAATTCACAATTCGTCTCAGTTTCTACATAGCGCGCAGGTATCTCTTCGCCAAGAAGTCGAAGAACATCATCAACATCATCAGTGGAATTTCCATGGTGGTGGTGGCCTTTATTACTGCGGCTATGATTTGTGTAATGAGCATCTTCAATGGAATTGAAAGTCTTGTACAAGAACTTTTTTCCAATTTCGATGCTCCACTCACCATTGTGCCCCGCGAGGGAAAAATGTTTTCCGACACCCTCCTTACTGATGCCCAACTGCTAACTGTGGAGGGTGTTGCTCATTTCAGCCGCATCATTGAGGAAGATGCGTGGCTGAACTATGGTGACAAAAACACTGTGGCCACTATCAAAGGAATTGATACTTCGTATGTCAACCACTCCGGGATTATCACGAGGATAAAGAAAGGAAAATTTGTGCTGGAGCGCGATAGTATGTTTTATGCAGTGCCGGGACTTGCCTTGTGTGGCGAATTGCAAATGGGTATGATGAACGATGAACTTCCATTGCTCAACATAAACGCCCCCATTCGCGGGAAAAAACTGAGCCGCTACAAGGAGGCGGCATTCAATCGCGAAACCATTATTGTAAGCGGAATTTTTTCAGTGAATGCTGAGCTGGATGCACAATATGTTTTTGTCCCCCTTGCATTCGCGCGGCAAATTTTCGGGATGGACAGCCTGGTATCTTCCGTGGAATTGATGTTAGACCCCGCGGCCAGTGAAACGGAAGTGGTTGAACGACTGAAAAAAATTCTCCCTCCCTCCCTGGCTGTTCAAACCCGATATGACAAAAACGCATTGGTGTATCAAACCAATGAATCGGAAAAGTGGGCCACTTTTCTCATCCTGCTTTTTATCCTTCTCATTGCATGTTTCAATATCAGTGCTGCGCTCACTATGCTCATCCTGGAAAAGAAGAACGACATAGGCACACTATCCAGCATGGGCGCAACGGATACATCAATCCGTAAAATATTTGTGCTGGAAGGTGTGATGATAAACTTCATTGGTGCCATTGCCGGAGGTGCCCTCGGCCTGTTGTTGTGTTTCCTGCAAACGCAATTCGGATTAATACGCATGACGGGCGCCATGGTGGAATTTTATCCCGTGCTCATCCGCTGGGCCGATGTGCTTGGCATTCTTGCTACTGTCATTCTGGTGGGCAGTTTGTTCTCCGTTACACTGGTGAGAACCTTAATGAGGAGATTTGTTTTTTCAAGGGAAAAGGCGGAGTAAATTCAATTGCCAATTGAATTTCCCTGTCCTTTGTACTCAATGATAAAATTTAGCGAAATGGAACCTTGGCTTGTTTATTCACTGCATAGAATCCGAATTTCTCAACTGCTTCAGCAAATAACTATAGGCCTTGCCCAGCAAAACGCTGTATGATTTTCCTTCGAATAGCTGAGCACTGTTATTCTGTTTATCTGTGAGTATCAATTTGAAAACCTGGTCGTCACTCATATCCAACGACACGGTGTATTTCATTAGTAGGGTTTTTAGTTTGGTGGCGTTGCGCATTGGGGTGGTTATGAAGTTTACCGCATTATCATAAATTTTCCTCAGCTCTCTCTTCACTACCTGCATTTTCTCCGTGGATTTCTCCTGGCGTGGAAAAAACACGTGAACACAACTGGCGTTTCATTGACATAGCAAAATCAACAGGTATGGGAACTTGCCGCACATCCGCTGGCGGAATTTCTTGTGCACCTTTTGATAAAGCATTGGGTTTTTGCTGATGTGTTCAATCAACCCGAATGTGGTGGTGACCAGTTCAGCGGCAAGCAACGGCTGAATCGCGGAATAGTCTTCGAATGCTGCATCAAACTCTGCCTCGAAGGTTGGATTGATGACAATAGAGTACAGCATCACTTCTGGATTTTAGCGGAGTACCTCTTCCTGAATTGTGCAAGAGATTTTCCCTTTCCTTTTTCTGCTTTCGCAATGCGCTCAGTTTCCAGCCACTCTTCTGAAGAAAGAAACGAACTTCCCTCTTTGTGATATGCATCGGCCAATTGATTCACCGTAGTGAAAAACCGCTTGTCGGATGTGAGGAGTTGTTCAATCTTTTTACTCTTTTCAGTGGTTGACATAACGATTAGATTTTTGCTGGTAAAAGTAAAAGTGATTTTCCTTCAATCATCTTCTCGGTGAACATCAATTTGCAAACCTGGTCGTCACTCTTATCCAACGATAAGGTGTATTTGATTAGTCGGGTTTTTAGTTTGGTGGCGTTGCGCATTGAGAACAACGGTTTTGCAAATTTTCGCTTCATCTACAGCCTTTAGAGAAAGTTCGCTCTTTTGTTTTAATCCCTTGTCGGTAATTTTTACATTACCTCTTTCAGGATAAATTATATAACCACCCTTTTTTTAAATATGATTTCCCCCAAGCGATGCGATTATTTATTAATATTTCCCCGGTCTTGGTTTTTTCTGATAATTGTTCCTCGGTCAAGTTTGAAAAATATTTTTCAATAACTAGTCTTTGTAATTCTCGCGTGTGAATTGTTCCCCATTGGCTTACAGGGTGTTTACGAGTTGTCTTCTGCTGCGATCTCATTGCCTCAAAGCACATTTATCCGTGCCCCCAGTTCATCCTTGTATAGCCCTCCTATGGGTATTTCGCGGTGGTTATCCTGCATTATCAGTTCGCTGCTTATTATGGATTCTATCTTGTCCAGGTTCACTATAAACGAGCGGTGCACCCGCAAAAAGGTGCTGCCAAGAAGTTTCCTTTCCACATCTTTCATGGTGCCGTGTATGGTGTATTTATGATCGCGGGTTATTATCATCACATAATCTTTGAGGGCTTCCACGTAGTAGATGTCACCGTGGTTAATGCGGGTGAGTTTTGCGTGGTGTTTAATAAAGAGGTAATCGGCAGTGCGATTGTATTTGCTCAAGGCCTTAAGCAGGTCGAATTCTACCTTGAGTTCTTTTTCCTTGCTGTGTTTATGCACTGCCATTTCTATGCTGGTGTGCAGGTCTATTTCCTTAAAAGGTTTTATCACATAGCCATGAGGTTCCGTAATTTTTGCCTTTGCAAGAGTGGCATCATCGGAATGAGAGGTGAGGTAAATAACCGGCACATCGCGGTCCCTCTTTATAAACTCGGCTGCTTCTATGCCGGACATATCGCCTTTCAGCATAATGTCCATAAGCACCAGATCGGGTTTCAGTTCGTGGGCCAGTTCTATGGCGCGGGTGCCGTTGTCGGTATGGCCGGCCACATCGTAGCCCATTTTCTTGAGGCTCTTCTCAATGTCTTTTCTAATAATGCCATCATCTTCAATAATAAGAATTTTTACTGCCATGGGGGTGGGGTTTTAGTTTGCTCACAGAGTCCTGTGGAATGTTTTTTTTGTCATGATGTTTTTCCAGAAGCCGCAAAGTTGCACCTCATTTTCTTTCAAAAGTAATTTTTATGTCGGTTCCTTTTGTGGATGTAATATCAATGGTTGCGTCCAATTGTTCAATGAGGGTATAAACTAATTGCACCCCAAGTGAGTCGTGCTCGGCATACTTAAAATCGGGAGGCAGGCCCACGCCATCATCGGCTACACGCAGTGTAATTTTTGAATTTTTTTCACCAATGCTAATCCACAATTTACCCTTCTTGCGCCCCTTGTAAGCGTATTTGAGTGCGTTGCTCACCAGCTCGTTTACTATCAGGCCGCAGGGCATCGCCTGGTCTATGGTAAGATGCACCGCTGCGAAATTCGTTATCATATTAACACTCGCTGTCTCGGTGCGGTAGCTCTGGAAAAGATTGCTGGAAAGAGCGTGCAGGTATTGGCTGAAATCAATGCTTGAAAAATCTGCCGTGCGATAAAGTGTTTCATGAATAAAGGACATGCTCTTGATGCGCTGCTGGCTTTCGCGCAATATGTTGAGTGTGCCTTCATCGGTTACATACGATGATTGAAGATTGAGGATAGACGAAATAACCTGGAGGTTGTTTTTCACGCGGTGATGTATTTCCTGGAGCAACACTTCCTTTTCCTTGAGCGACTCGAGTATCCTGCGGTCCATTTCCTTGTGTTCGGTATTGTCATACACCAGGCACGAAACTTCCTCCAGTTTGTCTTCCATGTAAACGGGATTGAGGAAGGCCTGAAGCCATACGGTTTTGCCGGCCTTGTTGCGCAGCGGAAATTCAAATTGCTGCGGCCTGCCGTTAAAGGAGTTGTCGAATGCATCAAGCTGCCCCTGGTAAAAATCCGGGTCAACATGCTTCTTGAGGATGTGCATGATATCCTGTCCCGTGCGAGGATGCTCGTTGTAGAAATCGCGCATCCACTCATAGAAGTTCGCATTCATGCTGGTGATTTTGTACTCGCTGTTTACCGTCCACATCATCAGGTTTTCGGTGGAATTGAAAATGGATTCGAGCTTCGCCTTTTGTTCCAGTGCTTTTCTTTCATTGGCGCGGTACTGAGTAATGTCGCGCGATACTCCCATGGAACCTATCACCTGGCCTTCGGCATTTTTAATGAGAGATGCGGAAAGCAAGGAGCAAAACGTTTGACCGTTCTTTTTCACATTGAGTATCTCACCCGAAAACTCACCGTGGGTCATTAATGCTTTGTTCAGTTTTTCCCATTCCTTATTTTTTGAAAAGAGCCTGGAAACATGCTGATGCTTAACTGCTGAAATAGGATGGCCAAATTGCCGGATTGCGGCCAGGTTGAATTCAGTAATAAGGCCATCCCTGTCGCAGGCTATTATCATGTCAATGGAACTTTCTATGATATTGCGGGTGTAGCTCTGCGCCAATATCAATTTAGTCTGTGTCTCTTTGTGCCGTTCAATTTCGCTCACCAGCATCAGGTTCATCTCCTGCGCAGCCTTTAGGCGAAATTGTTCCTGCACCAATTGCATGCGCGCTGAAATGTTGTTGAGTGTAATCTGAATGGAGGGTTGGTTTTCAAAAACCGTGAGTGTGCTCTTTATACCTATGTCCACCTTTTGGTTTTGCCTGTCACAGAGTATTATTTCTTTGTAATCAATCTCCTCCCCCTGTCGCACCTGCAGCAGGTCTTCGCTTATTTCTATTTTGAACTTTGGGGCAATAAAGGGCGTAAACTTCTTGTCGAACAAATCATCTTCATCGTGATAACCCAGCAGCGTAATGGCCGCCTGGTTCAGGTATTTCATCTTTCCATCGGTAACAATAATGACCGCGTTGGGCGAATTTTCCAACAAGTTTTTAAACCGCAATGCGCTTTGCTCCAGCGCAAACTCAGCCCGCTTGCGCGCTGTGATATCGTAGAACAAAATGGCCTTTGTGCGTATGCGATGGTAGTCTATAAATCCTCCCGTCACTTCCAGGAACAATGGCACATCATCCCGGGTTTGGGTGCGCACTTCTATTCTTTGCGAGCTTGAAATATCCAACGTGGTGCGAATTCTTTTCTCATCGGCCACAGTGATGAAATCGGTGATGCGCCTAGCTACAATCTCCACCCGGTTGTGATAACCAAAAAGCTTTGCAAACTGATCATTGCAATCTATAATAATGTGCTGTGCAACAAATGCTATGGCTTCGAGTGTAACGTTTGCCATCATACGGAAACGCTCCTCGCTCTCGCTCAACGCTCCTTCAATTCTTTTCTTTTCTGAAATATCTATGAGCGTCCCGCTTATTATTTCCTGTCCTTTTTCATTGTGTTCCAGAAACGCATTTTCCAGGCAGGTGCACTCGGTGCCGTCTTTTCTTCGCACCTCAATTTCATAATTGTTAAGCACCACATTGTTGCGTATGGCTTCAAGGAAAGATTTGCGCGATGTGAGGTGCAGGTAATGTTTTTCCGCATTGGTGCCTATCAACTCAATAGGGTTATTGAAACCCAGCATGAGCGCAAAAGCCTGGTTGCATGCAATGATTATTCCCGAAGAATTGATTTTGTAAACCCCCGCCACGTTCTTGTCGAAGAGGTCTTTGTACTGTTGTGCTGCCTTTAGTTCTTCGTTGTTTACCACGCGGCAAAGCACAAATTCAGTCTTCTTAAATGTGAGTTTATGAAAATAAAATTCCGTACTGCTTCGCTGATGATGATCTTCGGCATAGCCCGTTTGTGATAAACCAGCAAGGACTACTGTTGTCCGTTTTTGCCCATCGGCCAGTCCGGCAATATGAAAGAAATTATTGTTGCCCGAATTCTGTTTAGCAAGCGTGAATCTATTTTGGAAAAGCCAATTGCTATCTAGCACCGCCAACGTACTTCCCTCCGCAATAGCCAGTAAGTCCGATGAATTTTTAAGTATCTCGCTCCAGGGATGTTGCATAAACTGTGGTCAGTTCTCTACGCGTTGAGGCAATTTTATCTTCTCTCCGTTGATGCGCTCAACCGTTCCCATATTGTATTTCAATTCCAGACTCAGTGCCCCGGTCTCATCAAAGTACTGCCAGTCACCATGCAGTTCTCCTCCTTCATAATCCCCCCTCATCTTCTGGATGCCTGTGGCGTACCAGTACCTATGTCTGCCAGTGGGAACACCGCCCTGGTATTCGCCCTCGAATGCTTCTTGTCCGTCACCGTATTTCCAAACCCATAACCCGTTCCGTTCTCCATCGGCATACTCTCCTTCCTCGGTGTGGTCGTTTACTTTCTTCATCCATTTTCCGGTTTTCAATCCGTCAATGAAATCCCCTTCTGTCACCACGTTGCCCAGCGAATCGTATTCCACTGCATGACCGTCTTCTTTTCCTTTCCTGTATATTTCATCGCGGTGCAGGGTTCCGTTGTGGTAAAACCACGTCCATTTTCCTGTGGAAAGATCTTCGCGGTAACTACCTTTTTGGGCAATTTTTCCAATGTTGACTGCAGGTCCTTCAGGCTGGTGATAAAAAATCCAGGCACCATCTTTCTTTCCTTTTATGTAATTGCCTTCCGCCCTAAGTTCACCCGTGGGGTAGTACAATTTCCAGATGCCTTGCCGCAGGCCTGCTGAATCCAGCATACCTTCTCCCACCAGCATATCCTTATCATAATCTAATGTGCCTGTGGCGTTGCCCTGTTCATCGTACCTTCGAAATGTTCCCTGTTTTTTTCCCTTATTGTATCCCCCCACCAACCTTACCCTTCCTTCATCATCGTATTCCTTCTTAATATCGAGCACATAGCTATTGTCGCTATCCTTTACTAACTCATCCATCCTGTAATTTTCCATTTTATCCAGGCTACCATCCCGCTTAAAATATTTGAAAACTCCGTTCTTCTTCCCTTCGGTGTAGTAACCTTCTTCCCGCATTTTTCCTTCACTCCAGTAAACTATCCACACGCCCGATTTTCTTCCCTGCCCGTCCATCCTGTTCATTCTTTCCTCAGCGTAAAGGAATCCGTTGCGGTAAGTAATCATGGTTACTATTCTTCCATCCTTGTCGTATTCCCATCCTCTTCCCTCCTCCTTGTTGTTTGCAAAAGGCACACGTTTGTGCAACTCGCCTGTCGAATAATAGTAACGGGCTTCCCCGTTTTTTATGTTGTTGGCCCAGGTGAATTCTTCACTCACCGTTCCCTCGTCATCGAAAACCATTTCTAATCCGTCTTTCAAGTCCAGGCGATAGCTAATCAGTCGTTCGATAGTGGAATCGGAGCGGTAGAATTTCCAGGTAGAATCCAGCAGAAAATCTTTGCGGTTGCCCTCTGTCTTCAGTCCCCGGTCATCGTAATAAGTTTTCCAATAGCCATCAGGTTTGCCGTTCACCAGCATTCCTTCGCTCGACACCACACCGTTGTCGTGATAATATTTCTTGTATTCGCCCTGTGATTGCACAGCGGCATGAGCTAGAACATTGGCGAGTATGATGGTGAAAATTGACTTCTTCATTGAGATTACAAAGGTGAGATGTTTTGAGGTTACTTTTTCGCGGATCGCGCCCCTAAAGTTTTCATGTTGTCATTGCTATCAACTCAAACTAATAATAATATTCTTTTAAAAAGAATAGTAGTTCTTTAGTAAGCGTGTTGATAAGGGGGATAACAATGTGTGTTTTTACTTGACATTGGAGTCTATGAACATCCAGTACCCAATGGTGAACAAGTTTTCATCCATGATATTGTTTGATGATAAAACGTTTAGCTGATTTGTGAACAGGTTGTTGATGGGTTGCAGCATCATAACTTTTTGTGCAACGCTAATGGAGTATTGTTAGCAGCTACGCTTAGAAGTAACTTACAAAAACTGAAAACAGGTGGTCGGAGATTGAATTATTTTTTTAAGGAGGTTCAGGGTTGTCAACAAAGCGGTTTCTTTATGAGTAGATGTGAACAAGGAAAGATGATTTTAGTGAGCAACTAGTTGATAAGCCCCCGTTCATCATAAATGGCGCAGGTTTCAGATGCTGCACAAGTCTATTTTTGCCGCAATGCCGGTAGGGAAAATAATACACATTGGAAGCGATCATGCAGGATTGGAACTGAAAGAGTACTTGAAATCAGTGTTGCGGGCCGATGGTTATGAGTTAGAAGACTACGGCACACATTCAACAGAAAGTTGCGACTATCCCGATTATGCACACACCACCGCAGAGGCAGTTGCAAAAAGTGGTGATAGAGGAATACTGATTTGTGGAAGCGCTAACGGAGTGTGCATGACAGCAAATAAACATCGGGGTATCAAAGCGGCACTTGCTTGGAACGCTGAGATTGCCTTGCTTGCAAGACAGCACAACGATGCAAATGTGGTTTGCCTTCCGGCACGATTTGTTTCAAAAGACGAAGCATTAGAAATAGCACGAGCGTTTTTGAATACTGCCTTCGAAGGAGGAAGGCACCAGCGGAGAACAGAAAAAATTGATCTTTAAAATTATAGGAGAACTGAAAATGAAAAGAAGATTTAGAACGATAAAACTTATTGCCGCAATGTTGATTTTTCACGTGGCACATGGTTCAGCACAAAACAATGCTGTGGATGTATTAAAAAAATCGGCCGACAGGGAACAGCTTTTTATGGAATATGAAAAACAACCAGAAGCGCGAAGAGCTCCGGCAGATGCAGCCTGGAATTTTGCCTCCACTATCACCAAAGAAGAACTAAAGGAACATCTGCTGATTCTTGCAAGTGATGAATATGAAGGCCGCGAAACGGGTAAACGCGGACAGAAAAAAGCAGCGGAATACATTGCGGATTACTACAAACAGTTGGGTATTGAACCCTGCAACAGCGGTTCCTACTTCCAGCAATATCCCCTGAAGATTACCAAGTCAAGCACATCCAGCATGGATGTAAACGGCATAGAGTTCAAATTTGTGGATGACTTTTATTTCTGGGGAGGATTTGATGCGAATGACGTGGACGTCAAGAATTGTGTGTTTGCAGGATATGGAATTGAAAGCCCCGCCTACAATGATTACGCAAACATGGATGTAAGAGGAAAAGTGGTGCTCATTATCCAGGGCGAACCAAAGAAGGATGGAAAAAGTTTGGTGACCGGCACAACAGAACCATCGGAATGGGCCGATGACTTCGAACTGAAAAACCTCCTTGCAAAAGAGAAAGGAGCAACGGCCCTTTTAGTTATTGATGATGAATATGCCAACTATGTATCGCGGATTCGCTACTGGCTCGAATCGCCCTCCATGCGGTTGGACCTTCCCAATGAAAAGGGAGGAGACCTAATCCCTTACGCCATTGTATCTCCAAAACTAGGCAACGCAATTTTGAAAGCAGGGAAGAAAAAAGTTTTTGAAAAGTATACCTTGAAAATTTCGAAGAAAGGAATGCCCGTCAGTTTTCCATTTACAGGTAACTCGGTTTTTCACGTGAAGCGCGAACACACTTTGATTTCCGCGGAGAATGTTCTAGGCTTCATTGAAGGAAGTGATCCGAAACTGAAAGATGAAGTGGTGGTGATTTCAGCGCACTATGACCATATAGGAATTACAAAAGGAGAAATAAACAATGGGGCCGATGATGATGGCAGCGGTACAGTTGCATCGTTGGAAATTGCAGAGGCATTTATGGAAGCCAAGAGGAACGGGCAAGGACCGCGAAGAAGCATTCTTATACTCAACGTTAGTGGAGAAGAAAAAGGATTGCTTGGCAGTGAATGGTATTCGGAGTATCCTGTTTTTCCGCTGGAGAAAACGGTGTGCGATTTAAACATTGATATGATTGGAAGAAAGGATTCCATGCACACCACCGACAAATATGTGTACCTGATTGGCAGTGATAAACTGAGCACGGACTTGCACAGGATTTCGGAAGAGTGCAACAGCAGGTACACAAAACTTGCTATTGATTACACCTACAACGATCCCGAAGACCCCAACCGGTTTTACTATCGCTCCGACCATTACAACTTTGCCAAACACAACGTGCCGGTAATTTTTTATTTCTCAGGCGTACATGAAGACTATCATAAACCAGGAGATGATGAGCACAAAATTCTTTACGACAAGATGGTCACCATTGCTCAATTAGTTTTCGTAACGGCATGGGAAGTGGCCAACCGGGATGAAAAGCTGAAAGTGGATGTGGTGAATGAATTTGAAAACCGGGACTGACCATAAGCGGAAAACACCTCGAATGAAAAACCCTTCGCGTGATTCACGTGAAGGGTTTTTCATGTGAAATACTATCTTTTATTCCTTGATCAAGGGCTTCACTATTCGTTCGTTTTCAGTTTTTACCTCCACCTGATACAACCCCGAAGCAAGGTCGGAAATATCGAGTTCACAACTCATTACATCAGAACATCTACTGTTCATCACGACCCGGCCGTTATTGTCCAAAATCCTGATGCGCCTGATTTTTTCATTCGATGAAATTGTAATAGTAGAATTTGCGGGATTGGGATACACAGTCAAGGCGAAGGCAACTTCACTCACCGAAGAAAACAAATTCTCCGAACGCAAATCACGTTCGTCAACAAGAAGATCTCCCGAAGAAATGATCGGCAGTTGTTCAGGGGTGGCAATGAGTTCCGGCTGTTCCGAAACCAGGTTAATTGAGTTTGCGGTTTTATGTGATGTAATCACCGCGTCATCCTGATAGCCGAATTCAGTTTTCACTTGGGTGTTGCTTACCACGATCACCTGACCGGGTAGTGCAAGCACACTTGCGCTAAGATCATTTTCCAAACTGAAACTGTTCATCACGTCTATCACTTCACCCACTTCATTTACTTGTTGCAGCCAGATATCACGCTGATAATTCGGACCGAATTCTAGGTCATCATAACGCAAGGCATCACCCAGCATCCACACGCTGCCATCAAGCGAAAGAGACAGTGCCCTGGGTTGTTCTATGGTTTCTTCACCGTAACAATCATCCCCAACGTGTTGTCCATCCGGGCTGATGTGTACCACGCTGAAATCATAGGAACTACCGCAACCGAAATCGCCTCCGTTTTCCGATGAAACAGGGATGAGTAAGTTTCCGTTTTTGGTCTGCAACATTTCGCCACAGAGGTTGATGCCGTGATTTCCAATCGGGATGCTCCATAATTCTTCTCCCATCGCATCCAGTTTCTTGAGCCAGGAATCATTCACCCATTTGCTCATTTCACCACTATTGAAAGTGCTGTGGTAAGTGGAGCCTGATAGATAGTAATTTCCTTCGTTGTCACCAACGAACCCGTGTGGGCGTGAATGGAAATTTGGAGCAACAACACTTCGCCAGTTTTCTTCGCCTGAAGCAGAAAGGTTAATGAGTGTGACCGAGGTTCCATCACTTGCTGCCACCATCAGGCTGCCATCGGTTCCCACTGCTATGTGGGTTGCAGTACCAACGTAATCAAGCTTTTCAGACCACACGTCATTTCCGTTTTCATCCACGCAAAAAACCCAGGCATACGAAAGATGTGACTCTACACAGCCGTCATCGTAAAGACATTCACTCATTCCGGCCACCACCAGGTTTCCGTTGGGAAATTCGCAAATTGACTGCGCCTGGTCTTCATCGGTAGTTCCATAGGTTTTTTTCCAAATAACGTTTCCAGATTTGTTGAGCATCATCAGGAATGCATCACTTTGCCCGCGATGGTTTGCAAAATAATTTTTTGACCAGCTATCACCTGCAACAAGGATATTTCCTTTCGATGTTGCAATGATGTCATGGGCATTGTCGTGGGCCTCTCCGTTTATGGAAAGGGTCCAGTCAAGGCCATCGGTTCCAATAACAACATTCCCCACCGGCTCGTATCCGATGTTTATTTTTTCAGACAGGGTGGCGTTTTGTGCATAAACACCTGAACACAACACGGGCAAAAAAGAAATCAATAAAAGCTTTTTCATGAGATGTAAGTTGGGGTTATGATTTTTGAATTGCGAAGAAACGCAGAACGGGTCGGATTATTTCACTACATCCAGGAATTTTTTTCATTGCTCCGCTAAAACGAAAGCAACTCTGAAGGAACAACTAATCATTCGTCCAGCAGTTGCTCAACGAACATTTCCAGCCGTTCGCTGAAAGTGTTGAAATAGGTACCCGTGCCGGGGCCATAAAAACCCGTATGGATTTTTCGAACCATTCCTTTTTTATCAAGGATGATAAGCGTGGGGTATGACATCACGTGGTTGAGCATCGGGAATACTTCCTGCGAGTTTGACTTGTCTCCTCCTAGGTAAGGCTCGTATGGAATTTTCAATTGTGCAAACTGTCGCTGCACATTTTGCATCAGTGCACGTTCATTGTCGCCACGCTCGAAAGCGACAGGAATAATTTCGATTCCCCGCCCCTGATATTTTTCGTAAAGTGATTTTAGCCATAAGCTTTCATCCGTGCAGTTGGGACACCATGTGCCGAGAATTTGGACGAGGCAAACTTTGCCTTCAAAATTCTTCTTATCGAAATGCACGGAATCTGCGTTCATGTTTTTCACATCGAACGAAAAGTCAGTGAACTCCGGTTTCATAAAAGTGAGTGAGTCGGGATGGCGAAGCGATGCGTGGGCATTCACCACTCCGCTCCAAGGTTCTTTATGGTGCGAACCAGAATAGAACATACCATCTCTGATGGTGCCTTGTTCGTGATGAAGTTTTCCAGTGAACAGGAAGAGATGTGTTCCATCAAAACAGGAAAGATGTAGGTCATCTATATCAGGTGATTCCGACTCACTTTTTATGGCGCCCTGTAAGTAGCGGTAGTCTCCCGTCTCTGTGAGAAATGTTCCAAACAACCGATTCTCTTCTGTTGTAAAAATTCCGACAGCATTGTATCTGTTTTCTGCGCTATCGGGAGAAAAAGTAACTTCAAAAGTGTTAGGAAAATTTCGCTCCTTTGAGCGGTCATAACTCGACATGGCTTCTGGAATACTTCCTGAGAATGTCAGTGAATAATTCCCGCTTCGTGTGTAGTCAAACCATTTTCCACTCATTGTCGAATCACCTTCCATCCTGCCATGAAGAGCAGTGTGGAAGTATGGCATCATCACATGGAAGCTATCTTCATTCCAGACCACATCGTCAAGCGGAATAGTTTCTGTCCAGTTCTTCAAGCTCCATTTACCCATCGAATCAACATTAAGCCGGACAGGAATTTCGACACCATCACCCACATCAAATTTCAATTCCCAATTGCCACTTCGCGGTGTTGAAGTTGATGAAGTTTTAGTACCAGAATTGTTGCACGCAGCAAATAGACAGAGGGCAGCAAGTGCTGTGTATAGCCGAATTGTAATCAAGGTTTTTGCCAACTATTAAGCGAGCGAAACTAGAGGAGTGCAAAGCAACCACCTTGGCGATTTTACCCCAAGATAGGTTTCCCGACTACCATTATGGATGCTTGTATCTTTGCCTCGATGCAAGAAACAATTTCGGCTGGCACAACCACCCCCCGCGCTGAAGTAAAATTTAAGACAGGAGAAGACCTCCAGTTCTTCCAAACACTTCGCAAGCGTGTTGACGCTTACTTCCGTGAGCACAAACTTTCAAAGAATGCAAATGCCACTATGGTGGTAAAAACAACAGTGCTCATTTCGGCTTATGTGCTACCCTTTGTGGCCATACTCATTTTCAATCTTCCTTTTTTGATTTCGCTTGGCCTGTGGCTTCTCATGGGTATAGCCATGGCAGGTATTGGGATGAGCGTTATGCACGATGCCAATCACGGGGCTTATTCAGCCAATGAAAAGGTGAATAAATTCATGGGTCTTTCCCTCAACATGCTTGGCGGCATGGTGTATAACTGGAAACTGCAACACAATGTGCTCCATCACACCTACACTAACATAGCCGGTATGGATGAGGACATTGACACCAAAGTGATCATGCGGTTTTCTCCGCACGCTCCTCATAAACATTTGCACAAAGGGCAATGGTGGTATGCGTTCTTTTTCTACGGCATTATGACTATTTACTGGGGATTGGCCAAGGACATTATCCAATATTTTTCTTACAAGAAAAAGGGGTTGAATAAAAATTCGCGACCCCAAAACATTTCCCTTTTCACCCGGATTGCAGCGACCAAACTCATTTATCATTTTATCCTTCTTGTGGTTCCTGTTCTGGTGGGCATTCCCTTCTGGCAAGCACTCGTTGGGTATGTAGTAATGCACTTCGCATGCGGAACTATTCTTTCCGTGGTATTTCAATTGGCTCACACCGTGGAAGGTACCGTGCATCCCTTGCCCGATGAGGCAGGCAACCTGGAAGACTCTTGGGCCGTGCATCAATTGCGCACCACCATGAATTTTGCGAGGGAGAATAAATGGCTTTCGTGGTATGTAGGCGGATTGAATTTCCAGGTGGAGCACCACCTCTTTACACGCATCTGTCATGTGCATTATCCTGCCATTGCACCCATAGTAAAGCAAACGGCTGAAGAGTTCGGGTATCCTTATTTAGAGAACGGAACTTTTGGTCAGGCTCTGGCTTCGCACATTCGTTTGCTGAAGAAGTTCGGGCGGCCACCGCTTGATGAAATCATGGGTTGATGCTTCTCGCATTCATCTTTTCAAGCATCTTTACTCCGCCAAAAACCAGCATGGCAACACCCGCGAGTAAAATCCAAAGCGCGTTGTATCCGTAATGCTCCATGGTTTGAGTGGCGATAATGGGAACGGATATCTGAGCCACTGACCACGCCATGATGTAAAGGGAAGCAAACTGTCCTTTGTTGGCCCCGGTAGAGCGCGAGTTCATGAAGGTGTTCATGAAAGGCATCGCAAACATTTCCGAAAATGAAATGACAATCATGATGACGAGCAGCCACCAAATCCCGCTTACAAAAAGCAGCATGATGTAACACAGGGCAAGCATCAAAGCGCCCAGCGCTATGAAGTTGAATGGCGACCATCGCTTTTCCAGTTTGAAGACGAGTATCATTTCTATTCCGGCCACGAGCAATCCATTCAATCCCATGATTAAACCGGTTTGTGTTTCTGAAAGATGCTCCGCATTGGTGTAGTAAAGCTGCATGGTGGTGAAGAACTGGAAAAACGAAATGGCATACAGCGTTACAATCGGGAGGAACATTAAAAAGATTTTGTCATTGAAGGGAGAGGTGTGTTTTGTCTCTTCATGCTTCTCCGGTTTTGCGAGCGAGCTGTGGTGTTTGTTTTCAAGAAAGAAAAACACAATGGCCGCGGCACCTATACAAGTGATGCTATCTGCCCAGAAAATTAATTTGTAATTGCTTGCGGCAAGAATTCCACCCAATGCGGGGCCGAAAGAAAATCCCAGATTGATGGCAAGCCGGTTTAGTGAAATAGCCCTCGTGTAGTTCTGCGGAGTGCTGTAATATGAAATGGCCGCCATGTTGGCCGGGCGAAATCCTTCGCCCAGGGCGCTGATGAGAAACATCCCGACACAAAGCATCGCGTAGCTCTCCATCATGCTCACCACAAAAAACATGACACCACCACTAAGCAACGTGTAAAGCATCACGGGATAGTAGCCGAGTTTATCATTCAGCCTTCCGCCCACAAAAACACCGAGCAATGAACCCGCACCGAACATGGCCATCACCACACCGGTTTGCGCGTAAGTGAAATTCAATTCTTTCTGCAGGTAGATGGAAAGAAAAAAGATGACCATGGTGCCACTGCGGTTGATGAACTGCGTGAGCGCCAACAACCAGATATCACGCGAGAGACCGCCATAGGCGTTGCGGTATAGGTTGATGATGGATTGCATGACCGGAGCAAATGCGAGAGTGAGAAAGATTGAGACCGCAGTAATAGTCACTGGATTCACAAATCAAACTTTATCCCTTGAGCCAGCGGCAATGATGTTGAGTAGTTAATAGTGTTGGTTTGCCTGCGCATGTAATTTTTCCACGCATCGCTTCCACTTTCTCTTCCACCGCCTGTTTCTTTTTCGCCACCGAAAGCGCCACCGATTTCGGCACCGCTGGTGCCGATGTTCACATTGGCAATTCCGCAATCGCTTCCTTCTGCGGAAAGAAATTTTTCTGCTTCGCGCATGTTGGTGGTCATGATGCTGGAGGATAATCCCTGCACCACTCCGTTCTGCATCGCGATGGCTTCATCAAGTTCGTTGTATTTCATGATGTAGAGAATGGGTGCGAATGTTTCGTGCTGCACAATCGGCAGCGATGAATCCTTAACTTCGATGATGCACGGCTTTACATAGCATCCGCTTTCGAATCCAGCACCACTGAGCACTCCCGGTTCTACCACCATTTTTCCGCCTTGTGCTTTGGCGTCTTCGATGGACTTTAGGTACATATTCACAGCAGCTTTATCAATCAATGGTCCTACGTGATTGTGTTGGTCGAGCGGATTGCCGATGCGCAGTTGACCATAAGCAGCCACTAATTTATTTTTCAAATCATCATAAATACTTTCGTGGATGATGAGCCTGCGTGTAGTTGTGCATCGTTGCCCGGCAGTGCCGCAAGCACCAAACACACTTCCGATAATTGTCATTTTCAAATCGGCATTCTGCGTAACGATGATGGCGTTGTTGCCACCCAATTCCAGCAACGATTTTCCAAAGCGTTCTGCCACTTTTGCGCCCACGATGCGCCCCATGCGTGTGGAGCCTGTTGCGGAAATAAGCGGAACCCGTGCATCGTTCACCATCATCTGGCCCACTTTGTAATCACCACTTATGATGTTTGAAATACCTTCGGGAAGATGGTTTGCTTCCGCCACTTCATTCCAGATGTTTTGGCAAGCGATGGCGCACAACGGTGTTTTTTCTGAGCCTTTCCACACACACACATCGCCACATATCCATGCAAGCGCGCTGTTCCATGCCCACACCGCTACCGGGAAATTGAACGCGGATATGATGCCGACAATGCCCAGGGGATGCCACTGCTCGTACATGCGGTGCGATGGTCTTTCGCTGTGCATGGAGAGGCCATAAAGCTGGCGTGAAAGTCCTACGGCAAAATCGCAGATGTCAATCATTTCCTGCACTTCGCCAAGGCCTTCCTGCAAACTTTTTCCCATTTCATAACTCACCAATTGGCCAAGGGGTTCTTTGTAAATGCGAAGGCGGCCACCGAATTGGCGAACAATTTCTCCGCGTTTCGGGGCGGGCATGGTTCGCCATGTTTTGAAGGCAGATTGTGCAGCAGAAATCATTGCTTCATAATCTGCGTTGGAGGTGCTGCTCACGCTTGCTATGAGTTGCCCGTCAACGGGCGAATAACTATCGAGTACGGGACCATTTCCGTAATAGTGTTTACCCGTGGAAGTTCCTTCGTTTAGTTTTTTGATGCCGAGATTGAGTAAGGTGGTTTCGATGGAGGTACCGGTGGTGGTAGTTGTTGACATTGTTTTTGCGTGTTTGAATCGGGAAGCGAAAATAGGTTTTGGCTCCATCAGCGGTCTAAGAGCCTGTTCATAATCTAATCAATGATGTGTTTCGAGGGCATTTTTCGTGTAATCGAATTCAAAAAAATTGCAGCACAACTTTACTACTTACACATTTTAGAGTACATTGCCCAAAAGTAAGGAAAAGCGTTGCTTGCGCCTTACGGCAGGAGTTCTGCCGATGTAGATGATCACAAGACAAAGAACGGATACCTTACTTGTGGTTATTTCGCTGCCTGAGGAGTTGATAGGAGAAAAGGGCGCCCCGATAAAGCACCTTGAGAAACGCCAAATACCCGGAAAACCCGAGTTTATGGAGAATGTGCGAAATTCATTGTTCAAGGGAGTGGCGGCAAAGAATCCCCTGCCGTATGATAAGTTCCTGAATGCCAGCAAATTAGCTATGCACCAGAAGGCCATGGTGGTCAGTATGAAATTAACGGAACCGTTGCTGCTTCATCCATACAAACGGTATACTTGGATGGATTAACTATAGCGGAAAATACTACTATCATTTGCCGCAATATCACCTCACTCAATTCCCAGGCCTTGGAGGCATATTTTCCAGCGCGGCTGGCATTGCACCTGAGCCGGGGTTACCGCAGTAGTGGTAGCAGTGGATACATCTTTGGCGAAGCAGGCGTCTGAATATAGATAGGCCGTTGGGCGCACTATTCTCAACATCTGCAACCCCATTTCTAACAATAACCAGAGCTTTGAATTGACGATTGGTAAGCCCAGTTTCCCGTGGAACGGGGACTTCATAGTATAGATTTCCGAAACATAAAGGGTTTTTAACGCCCAATATGTACCATCAGGATGGACACATCCGATGGATTAACGCCAGAAATCCTGCTCGCTTGCCCAAGAGTCTCAGGGCGTACTTTCAAGAGTTTTTGTCGGGCTTCTGTGCTTAAAGAAGTGAGCTTAGAATAATCGAAATCGAGCGGAAGCTCAACGTGCTCCAGCCTGTTCATTTTATCAGCAAGTTCCCTCTCCTTCTCTAGGTATCCGCTGTATTTTAGGTGAATTTCTACTTGCTCAAGTATTTCCCCGGCCAGCGCACCATAGGTATCCGCCTTTTCTTTTATTGGGGCAAGATGGAGTTGTAAGCCATCCAAAGAGACATGAGGCCGGCCAAGCAATGCGGATACGCGTTGCTTTTGGCTGATAGTGGCGGAATCCAATGACTCAAGGTAGGGGTTGATTTCTTCTGGCATGACAGCCATTGCGTCCAGGTATTTTAGCATTTCCTTCTTGCCTTTTAATTTCTTCTCGACCCGAACCATGCGCTCAGCGGAGGCCAACCCGATGCTGTGGGAAAGCGCAGTAAGTCGTTCATCGGCATTGTCCTGCCGCAGCAACGTTCGGAATTCTGCCCTGCTGGTGAACATGCGGTATGGCTCATCTGTGCCTTTGGTAATGAGGTCGTCAATCAATACTCCAATGTAGGCGTCATCGCGCTTCAGGACAAAGGCCGGTTTCTCCTGGCAGAAAAGGGCGGCATTGATTCCCGCAATTAGCCCTTGACAGGCGGCCTCTTCATACCCGGTGGTACCATTAACCTGCCCGGCCAGGAATAACCCTGGATGGTCTTTTGTTTCCAGTGTATGCTTCAATTGGTCTGGCGGGAAGTAGTCATACTCAATTGCATAGCCAGGGCGAAACATTTTGGCTTCTTTAAACCCGGGAATTAGTCGAAGAGCTTTTAATTGAACGTCTTCAGCCAGGCTTGTAGAAAAGCCATTGACATATATCTCGACCGTATGCCACCCCTCGGGCTCCACAAAGAGTTGGTGCCTGTCGCGCTCAGCGAACCGCGTTATCTTATCTTCAATGGACGGGCAATATCGAGGCCCTGTGCCTTGAATGCGCCCTGAAAACATGGGGGATTGTTCAAATCCCGTGGCCAGCACATCGTGTACATCCTGGTTCGTATAAGTAATCCAGCATGAACGCTGTTTCGTTATGGGAGGTGTATCCAGATAAGAGAATTTGCCGGGTTTGTCATCGCCCTTCTGTTCCACCATTTTGGAATAGTCCAACGAGCGGCCATCAATCCGGGGCGGAGTGCCGGTTTTCATTCTACCGGACCGGAACCCAAGAGCGTTGAGTTGTTCCGTCAGCCCTTCCGACCGCTTCTCCCCTATTCTCCCGCCACCGAACTGTTTTTCCCCGATATGAATCACCCCATTAAGGAAGGTTCCGCTGGTAACCAACACAGCGTTTCCCGTGAAACGCATGCCCATTCCCGTAACCACCCCCGCCACTTTTCCATTTTCAAAGATGATTTCCTTCACCATATCCTGCCAGAAATCCACGTTGGGAGTTTGCTCAAGCATCATTCTCCATTCTTCAGAAAACCGCATCCGGTCGTTCTGTGTGCGGGGGCTCCACATGGCCGGCCCCTTACTCCTGTTCAGCATCCGAAACTGTATAGCAGTGCTGTCCGAAACAATACCGCTATATCCTCCCAACGCATCTATTTCCCGAACAATCTGGCCTTTGGCAATTCCTCCCATGGCAGGATTACAGCTCATCTGGCCAATTTTCGTCATGTCCATGGTAATGAGCAACGCACGGCAACCCATATTGGCGGCAGCGGCAGCGGCTTCGTTTCCGGCATGACCGGCCCCGATTATTATTATGTCGTAGGTTGAGTTCATTTGCTTAATTGGGAAGAAGGCGAATTAAATCAAGGTTATTTATATCATCAATCATGAAGAGACTGGTTGCGAAAATTCAAAATCAGAAAGAATTGGAACGAAGTCCGCGGCAAAGGTAGCCTTCACCTTGAAGGGATGGACAATATCAGGATTCCAAAAGCCGAAGGCATTCGTCCTCCATCTTTCTCATTGCCGAAGACGAAGTATTTGTTTTGTCCTTGTAGCCCAGAAGATGCAGAACGCCATGAACCATCACGCGATGAAGTTCGTTTTCGAAAGAAATATTTAGTGACTTTGCATTGTCCTTCACGCGGTCAATGGAAATGAAGACGTCACCTGAAATCGTCTTTTCTTCGCAATAATCAAACGTGATGACATCTGTGTAGAAGTCATGCTTGAGATAAGTCCGGTTTATTGTCAGAAGGTATTCATCGTCACAAAAGATGAATGCGATTTCACCCCTGGATTTTTTTTCTTTGAGGATGACTTTTTCAAGCCAAGTCTTTATCGCATTTTTACGATGAAGAGTAAAATGAATGGATTCGTTGTGGAATGAAATTTTTTTTACCACGAAGACGTGAGGGTAACAGAAAAATCCTACGCTGGCTGTTCTTCAAGCACAGCAAAATCGAGAATACAAATTCTTCCGCCATCCAGGAATTCACATTTATCAGAAAGCTGGCGCATGAGGAATACTCCGCGGCCATGTGGCTTCTCGATGTTCTCCGGTGAAGTAGGGTCGGGGAGGTTTTCGTAGTCGAAACCGGGACCTTCATCCTCAACGGTGAAGCGCATCACTTTGTCATCAACAATGTCGAACATCACCTTCACCTGTTTTGCGGTGTCGAGTTTATTGCCATGAACCATGGCGTTGTTCACTGCCTCGGTCATACCGATGAGAAGTTCCCCGTAGTAATCTTCCTTCACGTTGTACTCGGCACACACATCATTGATTAATCTTTCAACGATGTTGATGTTTTCCATCACGGAAGGGAATTGCAGTTGTCTTTGAGTAGAAGGCATTTTTGGGTGGTTTTAATAGTTGAAAACAGAAGGTTTGTTGAACAAGCAACTTTCAACTCTCAGCATCTATTTGTCCGCGCCTAATTTATTGAAATACTCATTCACCTTTTCCTTGTAATAGGGTTTAAGGTTCGGGGGAACGGTTTTCAGGAGTTCGGTTTCCTGTTCTTTCTTGCGTAAATACTGTTCGTATTTCTCAGGATTCGAGGTAGGAAAGTCTTGCGCCTCGTTGCTCTTGCGCTGGTTGTCCTGCTCGCGAACGCGCTCAGCATTTTCTGCCTTCAGCAACCGTGTAAGAATATCCTGCTGACGCTTGATGCTTTCATCGGTGATGCGGTCATTCACGATGTCTTTCTGCAACTCTTCCATCTCCTTGGCAATTTGTTTCAACTCGTTTCCATTGCCGCTTCCATCTTGATTCAGCTCACCTGCTTTTTCTTCAATGGCTTTGCGGATTGCTGCCTGCTTGGCTGCCATTTCCGCAAGTTCTTTACTCTGACCTTCTTTGCCACTGTTGTTCTTGCCCTGGTTCTGTCCTTTCTTTTTGCACTCTCCCAGTTGTTTGGAAAGTTGTTCCTGCATCTTTTTCAACTGGCCCGCGCTTGGCTTGGGTTTGCTTCCCTTGCCGCCTGGTTTTTCGCAATTGCCCGTGCCGGGTTTATTGCAGGATGATTGCTGCTGCATTTGCTGCAATGCTTCATCAAGGAGCAATGCGAGGTTGTTGAAGCTCGTCATCACGTATTGTTGTGATGTTGTGACTTCAGGAGTTTTTCTGTCGGGGATTGCGCTCAGTGCCTTCTCCATGTTTTCATTCACAAGATTGATTTCGTGATTCACGGCAGATGAAAGTTGTGGTACACGCATGCTCAATGCGAACAAAGAATCTTCTACCATCTTCGCATCATCCTTCAGTTTGCGTTGCGTCTGTCCCAGTTTGTTGTAGTTCGGGTCTTTCTGGTCAACCACTTTGAACTCACCCATCAATCCTTCCTGATCAAACGAAAGAGTGATGATGTTTTCCAGCAATGCGCGCAATGCTTCCATATCCTCCTGTTGTTGGTCCTCTTCTCCTCCCTGCATGGCCATTTCCATTTGCTGCGCCATCTGCTTCATCTTCTCTCCTGCACTTTTCTGTGATTTGGATGCGCTACTCTTTTTCTTTTTTTCTAATTCGTCCGATGATTTTTGCTGTTCCTCGTCAATTTGTTTTTCCTGTTCCTCAGTGTCCGGCATTGGATTGGGATCCTGAAGTTCTTCGTTTAGTTTTTCAATCTCATCCATTTCCTTTTTCAACTCATCAAATTCTTTACTGAGTGAATCCTGTTTCTCTTTCAGCTCTTCATTCAAAGATTCTTTCTTCTCTGATTCTTCTCCCAACTTCTCTTGTTCTTCGCCAAGTTTTTCTAACTTCTCGATGGTCTCTTCCATCTTTTGTTCGAATTGAAGTTGTTTGAATTGTTCGAGCGCACGTTCCAATTCTTTCTCCAGGTCTTCGTTGTTCATGTCCATCTTGTCCAGCTCTTCCTGTATTTCTTCCTTGTTCAATTCTTCCATCAGTTTTTGCAACTCCTCCATCATCTTCTGCATTTCAGGAGTCAAGACTTCGTCCATTAGTTTCTCGAGTTGTTTTTGTTTTTCGAGAATGCTTTCGTTCTGTTTCTGGAACTCATTCTGCTTGTTGTTCTTCTTCTCGTTCTGTTTCTGGATTTCCTGGATTTGCTTTTGCAATTCCTGTTGGCGCTTCATCAACTCTTCAAGTTTCTTCTGATCCTGCCAGCTCAATTCTTTTTTCTCAAGAAGTTGGCGTTCGAGTTCTTCCAGTTCCTTCTCAATTTTCTTCGCATCCTTGATGCTCTCTTCAAGTTTGTCTTTGATGTCTTCGTTCTGTTGGTCAACTTCTTCTTCGAGTTCGTCTAGGGTTGGTGCAGCGTATTCGCGCGTTGCAGTGCGGGCAGATTTCGAACCATTGAAACCATCATTATCCCACACCTCGAAGTAGTAGGCGATTTTATCACCGGGTGCAATTCCCAAGTTGTTCAAGTTCCAGTCGTGGAAAAACTCATCGGTGGTGAGTTCGCGCGCAATGGGCAACTCAACTGTTTTCAATTCGCTGCCTTTGTCGCCTGCTTCACTGAATGTGTATTGGTAATTAAACGTGAGCCGCTTGAATCCATAATCATCTTTCACTTCGCCCGTGAAGTAGAGTTGCTTGAAGGATGTGCTGTCGCGCTCTTCGTTTACCGCTATCATGGGATGTAAATCAGGAATAACCTGGATGCGATACATGATGGAATCTTTACCTGAGAAATAACTGTTGGCCGTGTGCAACGAATAGGTAGTGCTTGTTTTTGCGGTTTGAGAAAGCTGGTAACGGTCGCCACCTTCATCCAGAACAAAAATTTCTTCACCAAAACGGATGCTGAGTTTATCAGTGTTTTTTGTGGTGAACGACCAGTTGATTTTTGTTCCTGCCGGAACGGTAAGGTCACCGGTGTTGGCAATGTTTTCGTTAGTACGTTTGATGTAGGAAGGGTAGGAGAGGGCTACACTGAAATCCACTAGCTGCGGTGTCGGAAGAACTTTCAATTCATAAGGGTCGCTGTAAAAATCGGATGCATAGAAATTGAATTCAGTGTCCTTCTGCACATTGCGGAAAGTGTAATTAAAACTGATGTTGTTTTCCTTGTCTAGCAGGAATTGTTGCCCATTCATTACCACATAAACTTTTTCAGGAATTTCTTTTCCCGCAAGTTCAATGTTCACGATGTAATCAGAATTTTCAGCGGTCTCGAGCTTTTGGTTCAGCACTTTTATGGTGAAGGGTGCTTCTTCGGCTATGAGCTGTCCGTGGCGAATCAATCGCTCTGTTGATTTAGTGAGTACAGATGGTGCAGCGAAAAGAAGAATGAGAACAACGGCCAGCGGAGGCAGTGCATACTTGAGGTATCTGCGGTTTTCTCTCAAATCGATGGCGGATGAAAAGGAAACCGGACGCAGTGCTGACATTTTCTGGTTGATGCTGGCTTCGAGCAAACTTCCATCACCGGCACCTGCGGGCTGCTCTTTCAGTTGAAGTGTGTTGAGCAATTTATCCTGCACATTAGGAAAATGTATTCCGACTATCTGTGCGGCTTGTTCGTGAGAAATGATTTTGCCCAGGCGAAACATGTGTGCGACCGGAATGGCGAAGTATTTCACCAGTACATATCCGCTTCCTGCAATGAAGGACCAGAACAGGAACGTGCGCATGGGGATGTTGAACTTGCCAAAGTAATCCAGCAATACAACCAGCAGGTACGCACCGACAATCATTGCTACCGAATAGATAGCACCGCGGATCATCTGGTTCTTGTAATACTTGCGGATAAACTCATCGAGTTTTTTTATCAGAGAATCGTAGCCGGATAAACTCATTTTCTTAAGTGTTGAATGATGAATGTTGTTGGTTGAATCTTTTTGCTGTACGGATGAAGTGTTTCAAAGTTCAGGCGCAGCAATCGGGCCAACGGTAAATGAGAGGTAAAAGTATGGACGTGTGGATGGGTTGTGATAACTAAGATGGAATATGAGGGCGGATTTAACGGAAATTGAGAGGTCAACCATTCACCTCGCACCAGCTCCATTCGCCACTCATTTGCTGCATCACAAAGTTTTTGGCCTGGTTGTAAACCCCTCGTTGGGTTTTGAACCAAAGGGTTTTGTAGAGTGATGTTTCAATGTGGCCATTGTCAATCTTCACTACTTCGACAGCGCGAAGGGGTGTTTTCTTTTTTGCGCATTGGGCAATGTGATCGAGGGCTTGTTGCTTGGTGTAATAAATAACACCATCGAGAGTTGGCATAGTTGGCTCTATTACTTCTTCACCACTCGTATTCGTTCGCCATTTACATCGGCCAGGTAGAGGCCGGGCTGAAGGTGGGTGACATCCGCTTTCATTTTGCCTCCGCTGTTTTCCAACACTTCATCCAACACCATCTTGCCAAGAAGGTTATAAATAGTGAGGTGTAGTTGACCACTACCATCGGAACATGTGATGTTCAATTGGTTTAACACTGGATTGGGCGCAATCTGATATCTGGCACCGATTGCTGTGGGGGATGGAGTTTGAAATTCATCTAACCCAACAGTAACAATATATGTCTCGCTGAGGGTTTCGCATCCGTAATCTGTGGTTACAAGTACGGAATAGTTGCCGAGTGCAGTTGCATCGGTGAAGTAGGTGGTGCCGCCATCAATTTCGGCTCCCATGTAGTACCATTGGTAGGAGGTGTAGTCGCCTTCGATATAGACTACTTCTGCCCCTTCATCAAACAATAAAAAAAGAGGAGGGCACCAGAGGGTTTCCTGACTCATGGCAGTGCAGCCAAATTCGTTGCTTACCTGTGCGGTGTAAATTCCTCCGGTAGTCATTACGAGGGAGGATGCAAATTCGTTGAGGATGGGTTCGCCATTTACAAACCAGATGAAACCGGTGAGCGTGGCATCACTGTAAGAAAGTGTATTGCCGTTTACATCGAAGGTGGCATTGGGGATGGGGAAGATGCTGATGGTGGTTTGGTTGGTGAGGGCTGCTGTTACTTCGAGCGCAATGTTGGCGGTGCCTATGGTGCCGTTTCCGGTATCGAAATACACTATGCCATCTTGCACGGTGAGGGTGGCGGTGCCCAGATCATCATCAGCGCTTATGTCGTCCACATCGGTGAAGGAGATTTGGTAAGGGGGATTGTTGAGCAGGATATTCAATGCGCTCCACGAGGGGCTGTTGTAATTGTCCACCGTTGAGCTGGAATAAACGGAGGTGCCATCTCCATCTATTATGGTAAAAAAAACATCGGCAGGTGGGGAGAAAATATCATCCACATCGCCATCCCAATTATCATTCAAAGATGAAATGGATATTGCGTTGAGGTTGTAGTCGGAAACGGTGGTGGTGAGGGTGGCCACATATTCTCCGGCTCCGGTATAAGTGACGGGGGCTGGAAATTGTTCGGTGCTGGTTTCTCCATTTCCAAAATCCCACGCGTATTGGGTTACTGTGGGAAGGTTGAGCAGCGCCTCGTAAGTAACGGTGGCTTCTCCGCAGCCCGCCTGGTTATCGTAAGAAAACGATGCGTTGCCGCCTTCGCCCTGTTCTACCACAAAAGTGAAGAAGAAGCTTTGGTTTTGCTCCAGCTGGAAACCGCTGACGGAGACAATTGCATGAATGCTGATGTTGAGATCGTACACTCCGGGCAGAACAGGCGTGCCGCAAAGGGTGGCGCATCCGTAGTTCTCTCCCATTTGAGGATAGTAGGTGGCATCGGGGTCGTTAATGCTGTAATCCATTCCAAAAGGAAGTCCGTTGATGGAGAGTATGGTCACTTCGTCCATCTCGACCTCGTTGCCCTGGTAGTTGAAAGAGGCAGGCAGGTAAAAGGTGATGTAGTTTTCATAATAAACATTGGTGGTGGCGGTGGGCAACTCCAGCGGGCATGCCGAGGGTAGCCCATCCACACTGGTACAGGTTTCATCCGGAATGCAAGTGGGGCATTGGGCGAATAAGTTGGCAGCGGACAGCAGGCAGCAGGCAGTGAGTGCGAATACAAGTAGTGTCTTGGTCATGTTTATTTTGGATTGAAAACTTTTTACGAAGAACGGTTAATTCACCCTACCCGGGTTAAATATTCTGTGTTTTTGTGGGCAGGGGGGCAGTAGGCAGTAGGCAGTAGACAGTAGGCAGTAGGCAGTTGCAGCGGGCAGTGGGTTGGGCTTCTGCCGTGTCGTTGGCGGCTTGCCAAAGGAATGCCTAGGCGTTGTTCATGCTCGAATAGAAGGCAGTGAACGGTGCAATGTAATCTTTGAAGTGTTTCAGGTGCGCGCGGCTTTGGTGCAAGGCATCGGCCAGGGCTTCTTTGGTTGGCATCATGGTATATGTGCGGCTACGCTGGTATTTCTGAGGAGTTGCAATGTTCCGCAAGGCACGGCATCAATGCCATGATGTAGAGTGAATGTAAAATGATGTAGAGTGACAGTGGCTTGTAACAGAGTTAATCTAACATGATGTAGAGT